>Ga0074199_1000160_pt1 | contig 134818 bp, 109 predicted proteins | sample EPASupsiteSAE347_FD_64528 | JGI IMG/M metagenome (GOLD analysis project Ga0074199, IMG submission 64528) | Bioremediated contaminated groundwater from EPA Superfund site, New Mexico - Sample SAE3-47 | ecosystem: Environmental > Aquatic > Deep subsurface > Groundwater > Contaminated ... | reverse complement strand
CCAATTACACCAGCCATGTCTGCCGGGCTCGCGGATCATGTCTGGTCCCTGGCTGAATGGATCACTCTACCCGCCAGGGTGCGTGAGTACGTTTAGGACACCACCTTAAAACGTGTCAAGAAATATTTTCTAAAAACTTATCGGAATATTTATGTTAATATTGTAGCGGTGATTTGCTAAAAAGCAAGGAAAATATTTGGGGCGGTAAAAATATGATTAAGTGCGCTTATAATGGGCTTATGCCAAGGCATCCAGCCAGGACGAACATTACTGAATTTGGGAAACGGTTGTCAGAGTTGCGGAAAGCAGCCGGTTCGTCACAAGTTGAGGTGGCGGAAACCCTTAATATTCCGCAAAGAACCGTTTCATATTATGAAAGGGAGGGAAAATACCTTCCTTCGAACCTAGTAGAGCCGTTAGCAAAACTGTTCGGTGTTACAGTTGATGTTATTTTAGGCATGAAAGGCGAAAACCCGACGAAAAGAGGCCCTAAGTCGAAGCTGGAAAGACAGTTTGAAGAAGTCCAGAAACTTTCCCGCACCAAGCAGGAATTTATTTCCAAGCTTTTAAGCCAAATTCTAACGGCTGAAAGCGCCTGAGTCTGGCGCGGATTTGAAGGAGAATTTTTATGAACGCAGTAAAGAAGGAAATTCAGGCAATGTTGAAGAAACTCCCGGATGATTGCACCTATGAGGATGCCCAATATCATCTTTACGTCATGAGCAAAATTCAGAATGGAATTTCCCGGGCGGAAAAAGAAGGAACCATTTCTCAAAAAGACATTGAGAAGAAATACAAAAAATGGCTTTCCAAGTAGATTGGTCACCCGAAGCCGATGAAGACCTGGCGGCAATTTCGGAATATATTTCACGGGATTCCGAGTTTTACGCCAAGGCTGTAGTTGCTAGAATTATCTCGATAACCAAAAGGCTGGAAGATCATCCCGCCCTTGGAAGAGAAGTTCCTGAGGCCAAAAACCCGAAAATCCGGGAATGTCTGGTTTATAGTTATCGGGTTATTTATCGCCTTGAAGAGAATAGAATTCTCCTTCTTACGATTTTTCACGGAAAAAGGCTCCTGAAAAAAACTCTGGCCAAATTTGAGAAATAGGGTTGCGCCGGGAGGTGCCATCGTAGCTTTCCGTTCATCGGGCGGTGGGCTTCCGGGGCTTCGCCCCTCCAGCCCTCGGGGTCTCGGGTCGGGCCGTGCAAGCTCCGGTCGGGGGCATCATGCCGTTTTTCACTTCGTAAAAAACGGCACCGGGCAAGCCGCGCAGCAAATATCGCGCCGCCCTCGTGGCGTCACGATATTTGCATTTGACGCTGTCCGATAAGCTTGGCTTATCCGACCTTGCCCCTCGCCGGTCCCCGGCTCGCCCCCTACGGGGGTTGACGCCGCCGACCTCCGGCACTCCTTCCGCTTCGCTCCAGTCGGCTTTACATAACCGAAGGTTATGTAAACTTGCACAACTCGACCCGAAACCCCGCCGCCGCTCCGCGGCGACCGCCCTTCCGTTGGTCTTGCTATTAGTGTTTAAAGGTCGGAGAAAGTTTCCCCCAGCGCATTCCTCCCCAAAGCTTCCACTGCTGCACCTCCGACTTCGCTCCAGGGGCTCCCAGTTCTTTAAATTGATTTCCTTGCTTTCTCTTCCTTGAGTTCCGTCAGAAATATTTTACTTTCGGGCCAATCAATTGTTTTCCCATTCAAAAAGCCCCGTTTTTCAATCCAATCATTTTCGCTACTGATAATTATTCCGCGCCTAAGATATACCGATGCCAAATCACCTATTTCTTTGCGATCTGAGAATCTAAATTTTGGGTATTTCCGGCGCAAGAATTCATTTCCCCGGTAAATGTTGCCAGTCACCATCATTCCAGACCCATCACCAATGAATCCAACTTCAATTATTTGAACTTTGCAATTTGTAATTTTCATAAAATTCTCCTTATATTATTTTGTTCTTTGAATTCGTCCGCTTTGGTAAGAGAACGGGCATGTGATAAAATATGAAACAATATCTGATCATGGCTTCTGAAAACGTAATCTAATTCATGATAATCACCGCCCTTTAGGGGAGGTTCCTTTTTCGTTAATTTTCTCCTTCTACCTATTCCCTAAAACGTAGAATGACCTCACAAATCTGGTTTTAACCAAAATTAGGCCTTCGAGGAGTAATGGAACAGAAAACTCGGTTAAGCTCATTTAATTTCCTCCATATTTCGCTCAAGAAAAATCTCACCCAATTGCCAAAAAGCTTGTGATGACCAGTAACGATAAGGTTTTGAGTAGAGATGGCAGAATTGTTGGAGTAGGTCGTTATCGGTTCGGGAGGATCAAATGATAGATGAAGAAATTATCATGGCTCTTGGTTCCAATGATGAAGAGAGTGGTCAAAATGCTTTAATTAAAATTAAAAGTCTATCCAGTGTTTCTTTGGAAGAAGCGCAAATTTTAACAAATCTATTCATTCCGTATTTTAAATCTCAGAATGTTATTTCCAAAACATTGGCAAACGAGGCATTTATTAGTTTAAAGAAATTATTTCCATCGTTGACGTATCCACAGGATCTTCTTAATAGCAATGCTGTTTTGGAAAAATTTAAAAAGGAGGTGGCAGAATTTTCCAAAACTGAAAATGAAATTCAACCACCAAAGGAATTGGATGAAAATCCCAAAATAATTTGTTTATTGTCCAGTGCGACAGAAGATGAAATTCTAATCGGCTTGCGAGAAATTACTAAGTTAACGGCTTTATCAAAGGAAATTGGAAACCTCTATATTAACCAGATAATTTCTTTTTTGGATGTATGTGAATCTATTAAAGGCAAAGTGTTGGCTAGATCTGCTCTAGGTAAGATAAAAGAGCTAATCCCGGATATTTATATTCCTGCTATTTTTGTTAAAGAACCCTCAAGTTCTGAGAGGAATATTTCCAGATTTAACGAAAGTGAATGCAATGAAACAACGCCAACCGTTTCACAAGATGAACCGTATTCCTCTAAGCATTCATTAGATAACGATGATTCTGAAGGCCTAACTAAATTTCCTATGCAGAAACTTCTAACCATTGTTTTTATCACTTTTGTGTGTATTTGCCTTTTAGGATATGTAGCATCTGACATAAAAGAGGAAAAGGGGCCTAAAGGATTTGCGGAAAGGCTCAAACTTGCAGAACAAGGGAATGCCGAGGCCCAATACAGCCTCGGCACGGTGTATTACAAAGGCGCAGGCGTTCCACAGGATTATAAAGAGGCCATGAAGTGGTATCTGAAGGCCGCTGAACAAGGGGATGCCAACGCTCAAGGCCATATCGGGTTGATGTATGAAAAAGGCACAGGTGTTTCCCAGAACTACAAAGAAGCCATGAAGTGGTATTTGAAAGCTGCTGAACAAGGGGATACCAACGCTAAATCATGCCTTGGCATGATGTATTTCGAAGGCAAAGGCGTCCCAAAGGACTATTCTCATGCGTATATGTGGTTCAGTTTGGCCAGTGCAAACAGTTGCAGAGAACTACTTGAAAAGGAAATGACTTCTTCGCAAATCGATGAAGGCCTGCGCCTAACCCGCGAGTGGATAGAAAAACGCCAAAAACGCCCCAATATTGTTAGTGAATTGCTCCAAAAAGCGATATTGTTAACAAAATAAATTCAAGTGAAATAAAATTACAACAACGACAACTTTAGGTTATTCTAGAAAGACTCCTACTAAATATAACCCAAAAAAATGAAAATGCTACCTCTGGAATTTAGCATCCATGGCTTATCCTAACCCAACTTTCCTGGTGAATCCCCGGAAACACTGATCGGGAGCGGAAATTGTCATTTTATTAGGTCACTACAACCTTGCCTGAATTTTTTGTCTGAATTTCCGGAAGGGATTTTCCACCTTCAAGCAATTCAGGACTTTTCGGTGTTCAGATTCCAGAGAACTGGTGATTCTGACGGAATGGACGCTTCCATGGGCATCCGCGCAGGTTATTGTTCCTCGCGTCATCGTGCTCATTGTTTCGCGGATAGTCGACCAAGATCGGTGATCTCCAGATTCTCGCAAGGTGTTTTCGATGGTGATCAATAGATGATATGCCAAGACGGATATGAACAAATGCCCTTCTGTTCGGACATCCTTCTGGTGGTGAATCGGTCGAATTCCCAGATCCGTTTTTAGGCAACGGAATGCATGCTCAACCGTATGAAGGGTCGTATAAAGGTCCCATACTGCCTTGGCTTCAAGGTTCCTGTGAGAGGTTTCGATGACATAACACCCGCGAATGAGTTCTTCCTGCGAACGACTTTCCTTTTCTTTCAGGATGACGCGGACGATTCGTTCTCCCGTTTTGTCCGGTTCTGCCACAATTTCATAAAACCCCGCCATGGTCGGATATTTCTGGAGAATGCGCCCGATCCGTCGTCCCACTTTTTCGGGAAGGATGACATTGCCCTTCTGGACTGAAGCCGAAAGCTTTTCGACTTCCTCTTTGCAGCGCTTCTCTTTGAGAGCATCCATAGCCCGCTCTTTTTGAACACGACCTTCACTGATGACAAGGATCTGACTTCGATCCTCCACATCGAGTTTCTTCAGTCTGATGGGGCCGGAACTGGTATCAAACCTGGAAAAATCTGATGGATCCGAGAATGCTTTCAGGTAATCCTTTTCGGCTCGTCGTCTCTCCACGATGACGTAAGGGAATTCTCTTTGGCGGATCAGGGCAAGATTGTCAGCAGTCGCGATGCCTTTATCCATGACGAGGGTTGGCAAGCAAGCCGGAAGAACGTTCCCTAAATCGCTTTGCAGTTGGTCTAAAACCGACTTAAGGGTCGCCGGTTCTGATTGATTCCCTTTGTAGATTTGGCTGAAGATAGGAAAACCGCGATCGTCCACGAGTAATGCCAGGGTCACCAGGGGGCGATCGTTGCGTTTTTCCTTGCTGTGACCGCGCTTAGCCAGGCTATTTCCCAAAGCTTGCCCTTCGAAATAGGTATTGGAAAGATCGTAGAGAAAGAGAGAAACACAAGAGGGAAACAGGGCGCGTTCTTTCTTCCGAAGATGGCTTTCGATGGCAGTTTTATGGGCCAGCAGCCGGTCGGCAATTTCATACAGGCTATCTCTGCCCAGTATCCGCGTGTTTGGAAAGAGAAGTTCCGTGAGAGCGGACTTTTTGTGAATCCATCCATAAGTGGCTCGTTCGCTTCCGGGCTGGATCAAACGCCCGAGAACGGTCGTCTCGGCGAGACCTATTTCGAGAGAGGTCAGGCCAAGTTCACCCAAGAGAGCCCGGAAACCGAGTTTCTCCCAAACGCTGTGACCGATGATTTCTCCGCCTGCCGTTCTGATGTTTGCGAGTTGAACGGACTCAAGGTCGATTGGGTGTATGTCTTGAGGTGAGGTCTCTTCCTTTTCTCTGGAAGCCGTTTGCCGGAAATTCAGATTCGCCACCGCTTCGTCAGCGATTTGATTGAGACGCGGATCATCCACAAAAAGGGACTTTTGGCCCATGAGTCGGGATTCAAGAATCTTGGCAAGTTTTTTCCGCTCCAATTTGGTGAGAGAAAGAGTCCCAAGATGGAGAACGACTCTTTGCCTGGGGCCCTTCTTGGTCCTCACCGCTTCTATCAGCCGATGAACCTTGTAGGAGACGCCAGTCTTTGGATTTTTGGTTGTGCTTTCTCGGATATACATATGGAAATATCTTAACTGAAAGCCGAAAGAATGTCAATAGCCGCTCAGATTTTAGGTCACTACATTGGCGTTTTTTTAGAACACGATGCTGGATTCATCATATTCTCCCGAGGGGAAAAAGTGATTTTTCCCTCAAAAAAGGTAGTTTTCCAGGAAAGTTGGGCTAAGGTCATGTTTCTAATAAAACAAAGTTCTACCTAAAAACCATGAAGAACGGCTTGCAAGGCCAATCTAAGACAAGGAGATTTTAGCCCCCCGCTTCTTCCGAAAATAATACGAGTCTAAAAAAGCTGCTTAGGTGCCGTTTCCGGCTCATTCATGGCTCTCATAGTTATTTCAGATTTTTCGGGAAAAGGTTCCACCGCTCTTCCAACATTGTTTTAGGAACCCTTCAAAATTCCTGTTTGGAGGGGTTCCCGTGAATGGGCTTATAAGCGCTTGTATCAAACCATCGTAGCCCCTTTTTCCAAGAATTGGGCCAAAATAAAGAAAAAAAACGGTTTCGAAAAAATATTTTCCTCATTTTTTTTCTTCGAAATATTAGTACACCTTTTAGTACACTTTAGACGGAATTTTTCTCGATCCCTAAAGTTAAAACCCGCGCTTGTGGCGGGTTTTCTTTTGAGAGTGGAGATGAAGGGGCTCGAACCCTCGGCCTCGACAATGCGAATGTCGCGCTCTCCCAAGCTGAGCTACATCCCCAGGAACGGACGTAATTATAACGTATTTCACAAAGTTTCGCAAGCAGATAAAAACCTCATCCCACGATGGATTTGTTCTTGAACGAACATCCGCTCAAATTCCAGATTAATAGCTCGTCTTTGACTACTTGCGCATGACAAAAAACTTGGCTCTGGAACAACGAATTCATGAGAACAAATTTACCGTGAACCCCATCCAGCAATTCTTGTATATTGAAACCAGAAAGAGATCTTTATGAAAAAGTAGTTTGGAAACGGATTCCGTGGAAATCTATTCCGTGGAGTTATTCGAGCATGGAAGCCGTGTTGACGAACAGAACAGAATGCCCGGCAATGCATGCCGCCCTGGCGGAGGATTCGAAATTTTTTAAGCACACTTTTGCCCGGGAAGAATTTGCTTACAGAACATATGACTAAGGACTAGTTTATGATATTCTGAATATTATAAAAATTGGATAAAGTGTTGGGTATTTGAGGTGGTCTATGGAGCATTCAATCTTAAATCAGAAACCAATCGCGGATTCATTTTACCGCTTGCAATCTTCGCCGCATTGGCCGTGGCTTCTTTTATCATGACCGTTACGATGATGAGTCGTGAAAGCCGCAACCAAATGATTCATATGAACAAAGAGCAAAATGCTTTTTTGATAGCTTATTCCGCTTATTCCAAAGTCTTGGCCAAAATATCCATAAACCCTTGGTCTGACCGATATTATAAAAAAGGATACCCAACGGAAAACCAAATTAAGCTGTTCGGCGCCGAATACGATTGTTACGTTACCGATTCTCCTGGAAAACCAAATCAGGCTGATATTTATGTGCGTGTAAAGCTCGGCGAGCTTATACGTCTCTATGGAACTTCGACGGGAACAGGGAGCTGATCGTTGACGTGCCGAAAACAAAATAAACCTATCGGACAAAAAATCATCGATTCGCGACCGGCGCGGTGCAAGTCATATCTAAAAATCAAAACCGGATTCAGCTTTATCGAACTGATAGTTGTCGCGGGAATCCTCGGATTAGTCTTCTTGATGGCCATCAAATTCTTCATAGAATCTCAAAAAGTAGCAGCGCCTAAAATCACATCCAATATTTTGTTGCAGATGAAAGCCCAAAAGACCGCTGACGCAATTATTTTACGTATCCGCGAATGTTCCGAGGTTGTTCGACCAAATCTCGGAGAAACCTGCCCTTTTGTAGTCATGAAGGACGAGAGAAACAGAATTTGTATTTTGTATTCCGAAGCTGATGAAAAAAATTCACGGCTTTTTAAAAAGAAACTCTACAGATTGGTTTCTTATATCAGCGACTACTCCGGAGTCTATAACCCAGCGAGAGAAAAGATACTCGTCGATTCATTGGATAAAATATCATTCACATCCATAAGCCCTTGCAGCGTTCAAGTTACCGCTACGGTTTCAGGAGAAGAAGGTAAGTATCAATTCATTACCCATGTGGGGCTGATGAATTTGGGAAATTCATGATCGAAAGAAAACACGCTTTTTCGCTTCCCGAGGTTGCCGTAGGAATATTTATTTTCGGCATTATCTCTGTATTTTTCTTCACCGCGATTCAACACACATCCAAGGATGTCAGATTTGCAGCGGAGCATTTCACCGGATATTTTCTCGGCCAAAAAGTTGCTGAAGATATCGCTCAAGAAACAATAATTAATCCGCACGCATTTGACTCGCTCGGAATAAATTCGACAAAGCCGCAACTCACACAGATAACCGGCGGTTTTTTGTTGAATTGTAATTTTTCATCTCAAAAAATAGTCGAGATTGCGAAAACGCGGGCCATAATTGAACAAAAAAAAATTTCAACAACACCGCCCGCTTCGGGCGGGTTTTTCTGTTTTGGATCGGATGCAAAATCGTATGTTTGACTTTTCCTATCCAGCCACAACCCTCTTCTGAGTTTAGTCTTACCAATGCGCCTACCTGGACTCGAACCAGGGGCACCAGGATTAGGAATCCTGTGCTCTATCCACCTGAGCTATAGGCGCAATTCCATTTAAGGAAGAAATCCTACTCTTTTTTTTCTTTTTTTTCAAGGATTCGCTTAGAGCTTATTGGAAAATAACCGGATCGTTTGATTGTTTTCTTACAGAGTCTTATGGCCGGAAATCCCAAAAATTTGTTACAGTTATTTGCCGACAAGGCCTTGCGCTTATGAAAGCAATTTCAAGATAGTCGGCTTATCTTAATTAAAGCCCTCTCAAAAGGCAATTTCGATTTTTTTCCTTTTCTTGAAGAAATGATGTAAAATCACTTTTACCGACTTTTATTACAATGAGGTGTTTGAAAAATGATCGCGAAAATGAAAATGTCGGTATTAATCGTTACCGGCCTCATTTTTTTTCTCGGTATTTTGGGAACTGCATTTGCCATCGATCCCGGTTTTGAATTAGCAAAAAGTTGTCGGGCAAATTTAACCATGCTGAACGCCGCAACGAAAAAATGTATTGCCGACGGCACAATGGGGTTTCCCACATGGGACACCTTTGAACATGTTTATACTATGCTGTTGTCCACTAAATATGTCCCGCAAAAACCTACTAAACCCACGCCTGACTGCGAATACTTTATTGTTTTCATGAATGTCAACAATTACGACTGGTATTGCAATTTACATGGTGTTGAAAGCGGAGATCGATCTATAACAATCAGATATCATGAATATTCGTTTCCCAGCAAAGTCAACTCAAAGTACATGTCGATTCCAAAGTATAAAAGCCATTACGATAATATCGTTCGATGGGTAGGTTATACGCCGACTCTTTGGGAGGATGTTAAATACCGTTACACGCGAAACCCGCTGACAACGATTATCTATGTTATCTTCGGTGTTCTCGCCGCGTATTTTACCTACAAAAATATTTACGGGCCATGATTTTCATTCGACGGTAATTTGAATTTGAGCGGCTTCTTCGCCCGGCCCAAGTGCGGTGATAGTATGCTCTCCGTGCGTTAATTCCCAAAATGTTTCGTAAGGCGGACCCACACGTGCAATCTCAACATCATCAACCAGCCATATGATCTCAGCAATAGGTTTCTCCGGATTCACCCGCAAACGGGTTATATTTTCCTCGCCAGGAATCATTATGAATCGGTCTCCATTATGAGGCGAAATGATATACAATCGTCCCTCGCCGGTCTCCATAACTTCATTACTTTTCACAACCAACCGTGATGTGAATGTGGCGATAGGAACAGAGAACAAGAAACCAGTCGAGGCTTGTGGGATAGGATTTACCAATCTTACTCCTCTTTTGCCGTCGGTGAAAAGGTTGCCTGTCATCAACGGATTCGTAACTTCGAGCCCATTGGCCAAAATGAACGGATCGGTTATTCCTTTTGTACGCCGGCTTTGAATCCAGTCGGAATATTCCGGCGGAAGCTCGTGACGATTATTTGTCCCGGTATGAAACGAGCAAAGAGATGAAGGCTTTTGCTCGTTTTTGAACATTTCCACCGTTTGCGCGGGGCAGAAGACTGAAGGAAGAAGACCGGAAATCCCGCACACCGGAACAGCGACAATATCATTCGGGCGGTTAAACCATTCCTTATTTCGATCAGTCATGATTTCTTCAAAAAGATCGTGAATTATCGGTCCGCAAGCAGTTGCTCCTGAAAGGCCGAAAGTGGGGCTTCCGTCGAAGTTTCCGACCCAAATTCCTATGATTAAACGTGGTGTCACAGCAAACAGCCATTCATCGCGAAAATTAGTACTGGTGCCGGTTTTTATCGCAACGGGAAATTCAAAGGCGAAAAATTTCGGATTTCCGAATGTTAAAAGCCTTGCTGAAGGATCGGAAAGAATGTCTAAAATCAAAAAAGCCGTGGATTCCGAAAAAAGTCTTTCATCAAAATTCGGCTTTTGTAGTTTATAAGTAATCGCGACTTTCCGGCCTTGATTAGCCAACGCTCCATAAGCTTGCGCCAAGGCGATCAGCTTGACTTCAGGATTTCCGATCGCCAATCCCAATCCGTATTTATCTCGGGCTGCTTCATTCATGGAAAAAACTCCCAAATCGACAAGAAATTGAAAAAAGGGTTTTATTCCCAACGCATTCAACATCTTAACCGCCGAAATATTAAGGGAATTACCCAACGCGCTTCTAATCGTTACTGGGCCGTAAGAACGACGATCGGCATTGTATGGGAGATAATCCCCCTTTGGAGTCTTATAATTTTGGCTTGTATCGGGAATTACTGAAGATGGAGTATAGCCTTTTTCCAAAGCCAAGGCATAGAGAAACGGTTTCAAAATAGACCCTCCGGATCGAGGTGCTGTACAACCGTTGTTGAAGCCTGCTTCGGTCATCCCGTAATAAAAAGACCCCGCCATCGCCAGAATCTGCATAGTACGAGTATCCAAAATCATTGCTGCGGTTTGGCGTGCTCCACATCTGGCCAATCTGCCTTTATGAGAATACAAGACACTCTCAAGTTTTGATTGTATTTGCGAATCAAGCGATGTCACGATGGACCCGTGCGGATTGCCGGAATTCTCAACCACCCAGTCGACGAAATGAGGAGCCAAACACGGATATTTTTTTTTGCGTGTTCCCAACGAAACTCCAATCGATCTGGACGCCGTTTCCCCATCGATAAAGCTTATTTCCTTCATTTCCCTCAGAATCCAATTCCGTCGCGCAAGCAGTAATTTCGCACCTTTGGAGGAATCCGGATCCAATCGGGATGGCGATTGCGGTATTGCCGCCAAAGTCGCGGCTTCGGCCGTGGAAAGAACGTCAACATTTTTCGCAAATAAAATTTGCGCACCGATACCGACGCCGCGCAAATTTCCCGACATGGGAATCAGGTTCAAATATGCTTCCAGAATTTTCTCCTTGTTCCACTGCATCTCCAATTTTGCCGCCATGAAAAGTTCGGAAATCTTCGTCATAATCGTACGAGGACGAGGCCGTGCAAGTCGGATAAGTTGCTGAGTTATCGTGCTTGCCCCGGAAACAATTTTGCGTGATTTCATGTCCAACCAGATTGCGCGAAATATTGCCCACGGATCAAAACCCGCATGATAATAAAATCGTCTGTCTTCCGCAGCAAAGATTGCATCCTTGAGCGTCTTTGAAAAGCTGCCGATGGGCGAGTAAATCATGAAATCTCCTGCATCGTTTGGAAACAATCTCAGGATTTTTCCTTCTCGATCGAGAATACAGCCGTAACCGTCAAACCCCTTTTTTACTATCTCGGAAACATCGGGAGTGGTAAGCCAAATCACCGGTCGCCAAAACAACCAGACCAAAAATACAAGCACAATAACAACAAGAATTGCTATTTTTACTTTCCTTCTCGATATACCGAAAAAAACATTGTGTTTCATAAATTATCTAAATTAACTTTAAATCGTTTCCATAGCAGGGCAAACGTAAACTTTTGGTATTTTCCAGGAAACTTGGGCTTAAGGTTAAACGTTTATTTTTCGACCGGAAATCGGCAAGGGTTGATAATACCGGAAAGCATTAAATGGTCCGCAAGAACGCATGCCGCCATGGCTTCGGCGATGGGAACAACCCGGGGAGTAAAATTGGTATCGAAACGTCCTTTGTATTCCATTTCAACAGTGGAGTTTTGAGAGACATTGACGGTTTTTTGCGGTTTGGAAATCGTCGGCGTCGGCTTCACGGCCAAGCGAAAAAACAAGTCGCCGCCGGTTGTTATCCCGCCCAACATCCCGCCGCAATTATTGCCGAGCGTTTGCACTTTCCCGTCCGATGAAAAAACAAACGGATCATTGTGGGTACCACCTTTTTCACGGGCCGCTTGAAATCCGCGACCATATTCGAATGCCTTGACTCCACCGATGGAAAGAAAAGCCGCCGCAAGTTCCGCCTGCAATTTAGCGAAAACCGGGCTACCCACACCCGACGCCACTCCTGAAATATTCATCTCTATTATGCCACCGGTGCTCTCACCTTGCGACCCAAGTTCAACGGCGTGCTGTCGTGCGCGGTCATAACTCTCCTTATCGGTAACGGGCATACCGGCAAGCTCGGATATTTTCCCCGCGAAAATGATACCCGCCGATCCCACAAGTTTACGGGCGATCGCACCGGCCGCAAGCCTGGCGATGCATTCCCTTCCCGATGATCTCGACCCTCCACGATAATCGGTATGGCCGTAACGCGCCAGATAAGTAAAATCGGCATGACCGGGCCTCAAGGTATCGCGACCGGGCTCATAGGAATCGGGGCGGGCATCATTGTTCCAAATAATAATTGAAATGGGCGTTCCAAGAGTTTTCCCCTGAAAAACTCCGGAGAGAACCTGAAATCGGTTGTCTTCACCGCGGGGTGTTCCGACCGTTTTGTCGGGAACGTCGCGGTCGAGTTGCGCTTTTATATCCGCATCCGAAATCAACAATCCGGCCGGACAGCCATCGACAACGGCACCCAATGCCGGGCCGTGCGATTCCCCCCAAGTCGTGACTCTAAATATTTTTCCGAATGAATTGGACATGGCTCTATTAATAAAAATTATGTAGAATAATCATTGCAGTTTGATCTTATCAAAATGTAAAAATATTTCCTAGCCCTGATTATTGATGAAGAAAATTTATCAGCAAAAAAGACCGAGACCAAGCACATTGGGTGGATGAATCAATCGCATGGATAAATATTTAACCGCCGTTTTGATCGCCGAGCTCATCGCACTATTGATTTATCACATTGCCAAAAGGGGCCGAATTTTCCTGGAAACTTCTACAAGCACGAATTTTGCGGCAAAGGAACCGGAAGATGATGATGAAACGCCGGGACCTTTTGAAAACATATCGAATATCCCGACGATTTCCGAAGATTTCGTTTTTCTTTCGAATCTTCAAGGGAAAACTTCTGTTTCTGCAGAGGAAAAGATGCGCGTACGCGATCTGCTTTCAAGCTCTTCCTTGGAAATTCAAGATAAAGCTTTCGAACTTCTCAGGCTTGATTCTTCGGAGATTCCGTTCTTAATGAACTCTTTGAAAGAAAAGGAAAAAGCTTTCTTGAATTCCATCACAACGCAAGTTCAGGATTTCTCCGACCGGACAACAACCCAAACGATTGAACGAGCAGAAACGTCGGATCGCTCTGATCACCAAAAGGAGTGCAAAACACGGATGGTCGAGTTTCAATATACTTCTGAAAATCCAAATTCAACATTCCACGAGATATTGAGATTATTGCCCCGAAAATCGACGCAACTTGATCCCACGAAGATAAAACTGTTGGAGAAAGCCGCCAATTCCGAAAATCACAATATTCGAGGCGCCGCTCTTTCAGTATTCGGACAAATCTCATCATCGGATCAATCGGACGAAAATGAATGGAAAAGTTTTATCCACAGAGGATTAATCGACGATTCGGAATATGTTCGTTGTTGTGCGGTTGAAGCACTCTTCGGCCGTGAGGGTGAAAAGTCTTTTAACGAATTGGAGAATCTTTTAGCGCGGGAAAACTCCGACAACGTTTTGACAGCCGTACTGACCTGCTTCTTTCACTCACAATCTCCGAAGGCTTCAGCAATCTTGGACAAGCATTCCCATCGTCTTTCCGACAACCTAAAGCTTTTCGCCGACCGTATCCGCAAATCGATTTGAAAAATTCGCGATGAGATGCTTGGTGGTAAGACCTTGTCAGCAAACAACTGTAAAGAATTTCTGAAATTTTCGGCCATAAGAGCCTGTAAGAAAACAACCAGACGATCCTGGTTATTTTCTAACAGCCTCTAAAATCAGCAATATAATATTAAATTCATCGAAACAACTCCGAAGAATCTCATTGCACGATGAAGCAATCTCGACCTTCACTTTTGATTGCTTCGTTGTAATGCTTTCCGCAAATACAAATACGTTTTACACACATACAAAATCCAGGTTCCCTACTTTATTTTTTGGAAATCGTATATTTGGTGAGACCGGCCACCGAATGAATGTTCAGTTTTTTCATGATGCGCGAGCGATGACTCTCTACTGTTCTAAGGCCGATGCAAAGCAAGCTGCAGATCTCCTTATTACACAAGCCTTCGGCAATTTTCCCCAAAACTTCCAACTCCCTCTTGGTTAGAGGTTTTTGCTCCGGATCAAGGGTCGTACGCTTTCTCGCAACCAGATCGTCAAGAATTTTTTTTGCGATTCTGGGACTGAAAAAGGTACCGCCTTTGGCTACGCTCCTGATTGCCTGAATCAACTCCGCGGGAGAAGAATCTTTTAAAACATATCCTTGGATGCCCGTTTGAATCGATTGCGTAATATATTCCCGATCATCATGGAGGGTCAAAATCAAAATCTTGATCCCGGGAGCGGTTTTTAATATCTCCCGTGCAGCTTCAATTCCACTCATTTCCGGGAGTCCGATATCTATGAGAATCAAGGTCGGTAAAATACTTTGGGCTTTTACAATCGCCTCTTTTCCGGTCGAGGCTTCCCCAACTATTTCAATATCCTCAAATTTCTGTAATGCCGATCGTAAACCTTCCAAAACGATCGGATGATCATCAACCAACAACAGTTTAACGGAGGCCTCACATTGCTTTTCATTATGCTCTTCCATGAGAATCCTTTATCTTTCTTCCCTCAGGCGGAGGATAAGACGGAGGGCAGGGAAAACAAACATGTATGGTAACCCCATGCCCCGGTGTAGATGCGAACGAAATCGAACCGGACAAAATTTCTACCCGTTCCTTCATGCCTATTAAACCGAATCCACGGGATGTCGTTTTTCGCGCGGGATCGAAACCCTTCCCATTATCTTGAATTGTCATTGTTAATAAGGTTTCCGTGCAAGAAATCGAAAAATTTACACATGAGGCTTGGGAATGTTTTTCAATATTCGAAAAAGCTTCTTGTACAAGACGGTATGAAGCAAGCTCGATTTCTTCGGGATACCGTCTCTCCGCATTTAGGAGATTAAGCGTAACCACTATTCCGGTTCGATCGGAAAACTCTTCAATAAAACTGCGCAAAGCAGGCATTATCCCTAAATCGTCCAGAGTAGGGGGCCTCATATTTCGAGCGATTCTTCTAGTTTCCCGAATAGCCTCATCAAGAAGATTTTTGACTCTTTCAGCTTGGCATTGGGATTTCCTATCTTCCTTCAGAATCTTTTCCGATAAATCTTGAAAACGAAATTGAGCCGACCCAAGCAATTGAATCACGCTGTCGTGCAATTCTCTTGAAATTCGCTGATATTCCATTTCCTTAAAGGTAGTAATAAAATTGGAATAAGCCCGGAGCAATTCTTCGCCTTCCTTTTTCTCTGTAATATCCCGAACAACACCTAAAACGAATTCAACCGAACCATCTTGGGAAAGTTCGGGAATCAACGAAGCGTTACAAAAAAGGGACCCGATTTTCGAATGAAAAATAAACTCAATTTCTCTTTCTTTCCCAGTTTCTAAAACTTCCCGAATACTATTTTCAAGTAAACAGCAAGTTTCAGGATCATGTAATCCAAGCTCTTTTATTGTTTTTCCGATAAATTTTTCCGGGATTAGACCGGTGGTTTTTTCAATCGCCGAATTCACATAAACATGGCAAAGTTGTCGATCGATTCTGATAATTATATCGGGAGAATGTTCGGCCAAGATCATGAATTGCTGTTCTCGGTATCGCAACTTCATTTACGCTGTTACCCTATTGGTAAAATCCATTGTTCCTGCAAATCCTCAGCTTCATCACAATCTCTTTCGTTCACGAATTTTTACTAACTCTCTCCAGAAGAGAGTTTATTAAAACACAACCGTTTTTGCCTTGTCCAGAAAAAAGGATACTGTATATTACTAGCAAGGTTACTGAAAACCTTTTTTACCAGGCTACGGAACACAAAGAAAAGCAAAAAATCCATTACCCCTGTGTTCCTTCCTTTGTAAGCTTTGTGCCCTGGTGTTTTAACAACCTAATTTATCATGTCAATTTCACACAGTGTCGAAAAAAACTATTTTCCATTTATGGGACACAGTTCCCCCTTTTCGGGAAAGGATTCCCGATCTTCTTCCATATCTTTACTTTGAAATGCTTAAAAAGCTTATCAATAGGGCTTTTCAAGTATGCTTCCATCTTTGGCATATCGTTTGCTTAATTTACAGTATCGAAATTTTCCTTAAAGGAGGAAATAAAAAATGGCGTCAGTTGCAAAAACCATGGATTCCAGTAGTTTGTCGGAGGTTATCGACCGCATCCTTGATAAAGGGATCGTTGTCGATGCGTGGGCTCGGGTATCTCTCGTCGGTATTGAAATTCTGGCTATTGAAGCCAGGGTTGTCATCGCCTCGGTTGATACCTATCTGAAGTATGCCGAAGCTGTCGGATTAACCGCGACGGCCGCTGCAACAGCCTGATCTTTGAGGCTTAAGTAAATTTGTGTCCGTGGCATTCTCAGTTTTCTGAAGGTGTCGCGGACACGTTTTACTTGAAATTCTTCGTTCACATGACATTGTTTCAACGTTTCATACAACCTTGTGTGAACAAGATGCGATAAATAAAAGAAGGGAAGGTCGGCAAGATTGAAAAAACCTGAAAAAAAAGAACCGATTAAATTCGATCTGGGGCTCGGCGGTCTCCTTAAAGGTCTAGGATCTCTGGTTGATCTTGCGAAAAAACTGTCTGAGGAAAACCAAACTGAATTTAGAAAAGAAGGGGAATTCAAGTCCGCCGACGAAAAAGGAATCAAAGCGGTTTATGGATTTTCCGTCAAAATAGGCGGGGAAGGAAATCCAAGCATCGAACGATTCGGCAATGTCCGAGAAGACGAAGCCCGAGGCCCTGTCGTTGACGATGTAAGAGAGCCCATGACGGATCTTTTCGATGAAGGAACGTTTTTCCTTGTGGTTGCCGAAATGCCGGGCATAAATGAAAAAGATATACAACTTGAAATAAAAGGCGACATCCTCACGATAACCGGTCAAACCGGCGACAAAAAATACTATAAAGAAATTTCCATTTCCTCATTGGTTGACGAAAAGAAGATTGAAAAGTCATATAAAAATGGGATCTTCGAGGTAAAGTTATGGAAAATAACGAAACCAACCCAATAGGAAAAGGGTTATATCTCTGCTGCTTTTTCAAGGGTACCACCGGCCCTTGTTCGGAAATCGGAATAGACGGGATAAACTCGACTTTTACGATGCGTTACCAAGACATCGGTGCCTTGATCAGTCCCGTCCCATTAAATGAATTCGGCAATCAGGTCATTAATCGGAATGTGAACGATCTCAAGTGGCTTACACCAAAAGTAAGACGTCATGAGGAAATAACAAGACAGGTCATGGAAAAGTTTCCGGTTATCCCGGTCAAATTCGGAACCATTTATACCGAGCCGAAAAAAATTTTGAATGTCATGAAAAACAGTTATACGGAATTTACTTCTTATTTTGATTTTGTATATGACAAAGAGGAATGGGGAGTGAAAGTATTCGTTCATAAAAAGAAATATCTTAAAAAAGCGGAAAATGCCCTCGACAGTAACGGAGTAATGAATCCCCAAAACGGGGCAACAACTCCGGGGAAAAACTATTTTCTTCGAAAAAAAATGGAAGCATCCATACAACAGGAAATTGACGTCGTAATGGGAAAGCTTTCCCAAAAATTTCATCAAACGCTCTCTCCTATTGCCGCCCAGAGTAAAAAAAACAAATTATTGAGCAATGATGCGACCGGAATTATCGAAGATATGATATTAAATTCCGCTTATTTAGTGGAAAAATCCAAAGTTGTACATTTTAAAAATATTATTCGCAGTTTGGCTGACGAGTATGAACCCGAGATAATTTCTTTTCGCATCAGCGGGCCTTGGCCTCCTTATAATTTCTGCCCTGAAAAAAAGATTTTCGAGGAAGAATGATTAATATGAAATATGTCTACTGTCTAACGAAAAACATCGGACAAATCAATATTCCCACTCCCGGTATCGGAGGGGCGAAAATACATCAGGTCTTTGAGGAAAAAATTTCCGCGTTTGTTAGCGACGGCAACTTGACCTCGATGACCTGCAACACCTCGAATATCATCACGCATCAAATGGTTGTACAAGAAGCATTTCGAGTATGTAATTCCCTTATTCCTTGCCGATTTGGCACCATTTTTTCCGATCTTGAAGAAATCCAAGCCGTTCTTAAAAAACATTACGACGGTCTATTTACCCATTTGATCAAAATCGAAGACAAATTTGAAGTCAGTGCAAGGTTGATCCTGAGTGAATTGGAAGAAAACAAATCTCCGCCGATGGAAACTGAAAATCCCAAGGAAGGTGGACAATATTTGCTTTCAAAGAAAAAGGCTTCGGATTTCAAGAAGGAATTGCATCTGAAAGCACAGGAATATTGTTCGGCCATGAACAAGGCAACAACACCGTTTTGGGAAGAGGTTATAGAACACGAACAATGCGTCGGAAATTCTTTTTTAGTCAGCCTTTATTATCTTTTACGCCGAGAAGAACTTCCTCCATTTAAAACGGCTTTTCAAAAATTCAAGGAAACCATGCCTGAGCTCAAACTCCAATATAGCGGGCCTTGGCCTCCATACAATTTTTCTCAGATTCAAATGAACCACTGAATTCAAGATACACGTATGCGAAAACTGATTCATATACCGATTGTTCATACCACTCACGATCTCGGGTCATTCTTGGAAAAGGTGAAGGAAGAATACATCGCGAAATTCGGTTTGAAGCAATGGAATCAACATATTAGAGCAACTGAAGAACTTTGGCGAAAAATCAAGGAATCGGTGTTGACTCTTCCCATCGACTTCACCAGCCTCAAGGTTTTTCAAGACGGACTTCCGGTTTGTGATCGGGAAATGGAAATTGTACAAAAATTGGCTGAAAGCGGAAGTCTCAATCATCGACTTTTAATTGAGCTGATTCAAAAAGGCGCCCAAGTCATAGGCACGGAAGATCTGAGTCTTTTGTTAAAAGAGCGAGATCGATTACTTAAATCACACGAAAAAGCCGCTTCACCTTACGACGATTTAATCGCGCAAAGAGACATGTTCATCGCGCAAAGAATCTCTTCGATCTTACAGGAAGGCCAAACAGGGCTTCTTTTCATGGGAGCCCTCCATAAAGTGGAAAAATATCTGCCCAAGAATATTGACGTGCGGATTTTAGAGTCTGTTGAAAAATAACCGGATCGTGTCGGCACATGATGTGCCGATATCCGCTAGGCGCCAGGATGGCGCGTTTTCAGAGAGTACCGGTTGTTTTTTTACAGGCTCTTTTTGCCGGAAAATCTCAGAAATCCGCTGTAGGTATTTGCCGACAAAGCTTTATTTGATAAAAGGAGTTTTAAAAAATGACCACGAGCATTTCTCTCAAAGTAACTGAGGCCCTCAGCAAAGATGTTGGAAGAGGATTGGCCCGCATCGATCCGAAAGACCTTGAAGAATTGGGAGCCTCAACCGGTGATATCATAAAAATAATAGGAAAAAGAACAACGGCGGCCAAAGTCATGCTCGCCTTTCAGGGAGATCGAGGAAAAAAAATTATTCAAATTGACGGATTATCCCGCCAAAACGCCGGAATCGGCATTGACGAGAAAATTTCCATTGAATTAACGGCCGCTCGCCCTGCCACTCATGTCGTTCTTGCCCCAGTCAATGGAAAACTCTCCTTCCCAAAAGAAAAAGATACCGCTTACATGGGAAAATTGCTTAATGATTTGCCCATCATTAAAGGTGATTTAGTCCGTGCCACACTCTTTGGTTCCAGATTTCAGGATTTTCATGTTGTTGATTCGAAGCCTGATGGAGTTGTCTTGATTCGTCCGCAAACCTTGATCAATCTTAAAAAGCAGGAAGGAACCCGACAGGGAGGCGCTCGAATCGCATATGAAGACATCGGTGGATTAAGCAAAACGATTCAAAGAGTCCGCGAAATGGTTGAATTACCTCTTAAATATCCACAGGTTTTTGAAAAATTGGGAATCGACCCCCCTAAGGGTGTTCTTTTATATGGGCCCCCCGGATGTGGAAAAACCTTGCTTGCCAGGGCGGTGGCCAATGAAACCGCGGCAAATTTTCTTTCGGTAAGCGGACCCGAGATAATCAACAAATTCTATGGACAAAGTGAAGCCCGATTAAGAGAAATCTTTGAACAAGCGAAAAAGGGTGCCCCCAGTATCATTTTCATTGACGAAATCGATTCTATTGCACCCAAAAGAGAAAAAGTAGTCGGGGATGTCGAAAAAAGGGTTGTAGCACAACTCTTGTCGTTGTTGGACGGCTTGGAAGGAAGAGGAGAAGTCATTGTCATCGGAGCCACGAATCTCCCAAATGCCCTTGACCCCGCTCTCCGCCGCCCCGGACGCTTCGACAGGGAAATCTCAATCGGTATTCCCGACATTCAGGGAAGACGGGAAATCAACGAGATAAACACCCGTGGAATGCCCATCGCCGAGAATGTAAACATGGAAAAGTTGGCTGAAATTACTCATGGGTTCACGGGGGCCGATCTGGCCGCATTGGCTAGAGAAGCGGCTATGGTTGCTCTCCGGCGAATAATTCCCAACATTGATTTTGCCATGGACTCTATTCCCTACGAACTCTTACTCCAACTTTCCGTCGGAATGGAGGATTTTCTCGCGGCACTGAAAGAAGTCGAGCCATCAGCGATCAGGGAAGTCTTTGTCGAAGTTCCGAATGTCACATGGGAAGACGTCGGCGGCTTGGATGATATTAAAGATAAGCTGAAAGAAGCTGTTGAATGGCCCATGAAATATCACGCTTTATTCGAACACGCGAACGTTCGTGCACCAAGAGGAATTCTTCTTCACGGACTTCCCGGTTCAGGAAAAACCCTTTTGGCGAAAGCCCTCGCCAAGGAAATGGGAGTGAACTTCATTTCCATAAAAGGCCCCGAATTGATGTCTAAATACGTTGGTGAGAGCGAAGCCGGGGTTAAGGAAATTTTCAAGAAAGCTCGAAATGCCTCTCCGTGCGTTATTTTTTTTGATGAAATTGATGCGATAGTTCCCACGCGCGGTGTGGGTAGAGGAGATTCCGGAGTATCCGAACGAGTCGTAAGTCAGCTCCTTACGGAAATGGACGGGATAGAAGAGCTCAAGGAAGTCTGGATTCTCGCGGCAACAAATCGTCTCGATATCATCGATCCGGCCATATTGCGACCAGGTCGTTTCGATTTGATATTGAAACTTCCCCCTGCGGACGAAAAAACTTGCTTCGAAATTTTCAAGGTTCATACCCGCAAGAAACCCTTGGCCGGCGATGTGGATTTGAAATTCCTTGCCAAGGAAACCGTCGGCTTGAGTGGAGCTGATATCGAGGCAATGTGTCGCGAAGCAGCTATGAGATCCATTCGGGAATACCTGGTAAATAAGTCGGGAAATATTGCGGATTTTAAAGTTTTACAACGCCATTTCATTGAGGCAAAAGAGATCTTTTTTGCCTCACACAACATTTGAGGAGGAACGGTCTCCCGAAAATCAGGAATGAATTCCCGGTTTTCTCTTATCCGAAATTGTCCATAATTCGCAAACTCCCATTAAAGCTAAAAAGGCAGCTTTGATCTGCCAATGGCACCTTTCTTGCAATCAAACAGATAATAAATAGTCCGAATCCAAAAACTGCGTTATAAGGGAGAAATAGAATGGGAAATCTTAGCCGTGCAATGCAAAATTTAGTCAATGATATCCATACATCCACCGAAACTCGGCAATCTTCTCTTCGTGAGCTGTTTTCTTCGCTCAAGAAAAAGCTCTCGGAAGACGAATCATTGCGCTTGGAAACCACGAATCAATTTATAACGAAGATTTTTAATGAAAACCAAAACTTGGTTTCCAATTTAAGAAATGAGCTTTCGAATGCCGAGAAGATCCGCCTTGGAACCGCCAAACAGCTTCTTAATGAAATTTTGAAAGCAAACAAAAATCTGGCTGCCCGTCTAAAGGAAAAGTTTGGTTCGGATGAAAAAAACCGAATTCTCAACAATCAAAATCTTATGAAGCAAATTGGTAATGGCCGCAAAACCATGATACAAGAACAGAAAGATATGATGGCGGCTCTTAAAAAGGAAATTGCGGAAGGTCGGAAAAATCGGCTCGAAAATCAACAAAATCTGATGAATGCTATTTCCACGCTTTACAAAAAAATGGTTTCAGATCTGATGGGAAAGCTTAGCGAAAACAGTGACGAAAGGAATTCGAATGAGCAATCCCGGGTAATCTTGACGAAAAAATTATTGGAAGATGTCAGATTGGCCATTGGAGATCTCAGAGGCGATGTTTATTGCCTTCTTGAGAAATACCGCAAGGAACGTGAGGAAAATATCATTTCAGATCTCCAGCTTTCCAGGGAAATCTGGCAAAGAAGCTTGAACAAAAAAGCAAATCACAATGCAACCATAGGCGTCATGGAAAAACAAGAAAAAAATGGAACGCCGTCTTTTGATCACAAAATGTTCTAACTTGTACCACTTGCTGATAAGGAGGAAATTCAAAGAGTGAACGGCAAAACAAATGTAATAGTAAGAGCTCAACCCAAACCTGATTTTATGATGACACCTCCAATGCAGGAAATTTGTACCCGCGGAATGGCCTGTTTGGAAGCAGGTTATCCGCTTCATTTAAGCGGGCCCGCCGGAACCGGAAAAACCACATTGGCTTTGCACCTCGCGGGACTATTAAATCAACCGATCATGTTGCTTTATGGAGATGAGGAATTCGGTTCATCAGATCTCATCGGCGGATCAAAGGGATATGCAACCAAGCGATTGGTTGACAATTTCATTCACTCCGTCGTGAAGACCGAAGAAAGCTCAAAAACCATGTGGATGGATGAACGCCTGACTATTGCCTGTAGATCCGGCTACACTCTGGTTTACGATGAATTTTCCCGCTCACACGCTGAAGCCAATAATGTTTTGCTGTCGATCCTCGAAGAAGGCATCATTGCGATGCCGAAAGGATCTCCCCATGGAAGCTTTTTAAACGTCCATCCCAATTTTCGGGCAATTTTTACCAGCAATCCCGATGAATACGCGGGTGTATATACTCCTCCAAGCGCTCTCTTAGACCGAATGGTCACCATTAAAATGGGGAATTACGACAGGGAAACTGAAGTCGCCATAACCCAGGCAAAATCAGGCTTGCCCCATGAAGATGCAAACAAGATCGTAAATATCGTTCGCATTGCACGGGAAAAGAATTGTGCCATAACCCTCAGAGCTTGCATCATGATTGCCAAAATCATCAATCATCGAAAGGGAAAGGTTTTAGTCGACGACCCGATTCTTGAAGGAACCTGTCGTGATGTTTTGAATATCAATCCGGGAACCAACGGAGAACTCAAAGAACTCATTAGAACCGCCATCAACATGGGAGGAAACTAAATGATTATTCGAGGCATGAAAAGTTTGAAATTGAGGAAACGAAATTGCAAAGGTTTGAGAAACCTCCCGCAACATATGGATGAAAAAAATCGGGAAATGCTTCAGTTGAGGTTGCGCAAGGAAAAAGAGCGGCTGGAAGCCGAGCGGGACAAATGGGAAGTGAAATTGCAGGAAATTTCCGAACGTCTCGCTGAAATAGCCGTCACTGAAGAAAAAGCTTTTCAACAATCGGGAAAAACCAGAACCGGCGGTCTTTCCAAAGACTCCCAAGGTTCATCATCCGATGAAAAAGAAATAATCCTACGATACTGACAGGGTTGAAATGCCGGGAAACAAAAGCCGCATTTACATGAATCCATCATTTCTCATCTTGATTGCCAAAAGGAGAAAGTATGACAACCATATATTTGATCCACTGTGTTGTGGAACTTCCATTCTCTCCCCTGGATTCTTTCCCTTTAAAAGCAATTCGGTACAAGGATGTTGCCGCTATCGTGGAAATATTGGAAGTCAGTAAATGCGAAGGACGATCCCCGGAGGAACTGAAAAATTGGCTTATGGATTTTCAATCCGTCAATATCCGGATTTTCAAGAACCAAACGATGGTTCCTCTCAGATTCGGAACCTTCATTAATTCTCGTGAAGAGATCAAACAATGGTTGGCTTTTGGATATTATTCCCTCAAATCCGCTTTAAGGAAAGCAAATGAAATGGGAGAATTCGCCGTCCACGTATTTTGGAATTTACCGGATGTTCTTAATGAAATCCGGCAAGAAGAAGAAATGGGAAATCTTACTAATCCCGTGGAAGTCGGTCGCAAGCTTTTCGAATTCGCCGAAATAAAGAGAAAACACATTACCGAAGCCGTTCATCGCAAACTTTCCCTCTACTCATCCGAAAGTACTGAAATGAAGATTAGTGATGAAGCCATGATTTTCAATCGAAGTTATCTGGTGAATTTATCCCGTGAAAGTGAATTTGATCAGGCAATGATCGAGCTGGGAAAAGAAAATAAATCTTACCTTCGCTTTAAATATTTTGGGCCTCTTCCTCTCAACAGCTTCGTCTCCCTGCAATTCAAAAAGGAACGTTTCGAATTGATCGATTGGGCTCGAAAAACATTGAATTTACCTGAAAAAGCCAGTTTTGAAGAAGTAAGAGCCGCTTATCGAAAGCAAGCCTTTCTATCTCATCCCGATAAAAATAATCAAGTTCCGATATCATCCATGAATAGCTTAGACACCCGAAATGCGCCGGAATGGCACACTTTTTCGGGTATTCCAAAAGATGAATTTGAGGAAATCGCCACCGCATATTCCATTTTGAAGAGGTTTTGTTGGAGCCTCAGCAAAATCGGGTCCAAGAATAATCGCCAAGTTTCCTTTATGAAACCTGATGTAGAACAGGTTTTTGTTTCCAACGGCACTGTCTAGGTTTTGAAAGGAGAAAACAATGATAATCGGCGAAAAAAAAAATGGTTCCGAACTGCCCGGAAAATTATTTTACGCGGTGATTCTCACTGATCGCCCCGTTGATTTCGGGTTAATCGGACTGGACAACCAAAGAGTTTTCAGCGTCAACTACAAGGATATAGGCGCACTGGTCAGCGATTATCCCAGAGTGAATGCGATCAAACTTCTTCGCAAGAACATTGCCCCATATCATACGGTTATTCGGGAAGCCGTAAAACATTTTACCACGATCCCCGCCAAGTTTGCTCAAATCGCACGGGATGCAGGGGAAGTCAGTATCGCTCTACAAAGATATTACGGAAAAATCCGCCAGGAATTGAGCAGACTTGAAGAAAAGGTCGAGATGGGAATCAAGGGTTGGTGGACCGCCCAAAACATCCTCGAATATTTCGTGGAAAAAGATCCGGAACTCAAGAACCGGCGAAATCTCCTAAAATCAAAAAGCCGTATAAATCGAATGGAACAAATAGATTTCGGAACCTTTTTCCAAGACAGAATGGATAAAGCAAGAAAAGAAATCACGGACACAATATTGAATTCTTTACCTCCATCCGAAAAAAAACTCGAAAATATTTCAGAGGACAGCATGACCACAAATGCACTGGTACTCATTCAAAAAAACCTGCAATCAGAATTATTGGAAAAAGTTAAAGAGATTAATAATTCCCTAGGAAGCGAGTATCGTTTTTCCGTGGACGGCCCATGGCCGCCTTTCAGCTTCGTCGATCGCGTTGAAATCATTCTTTCTCGATGATATCCCCGAAAAAGCACGCCATCCGCGGATGATATCTCGCTCATGACCGGCTAAATACGCCAAAAGCGCCTGAACGGCACACTTTTTCGGGTGCTCACGTAGAAAGGACCAAAAATATGGCTTTTATTCTTGATGATCTGCTTTTTGCTCCACTAAAAGCCTTGATTTTCATCGGGGAAAAAGTGCACAACCTCGCCAGGGAAGAACATTTGGGCGCCGACAGCGTCCGTCAGGAATTACGGGAGCTTTATATGAAAATTGAACGGGAAGAAATTTCCGAAGAGGAATTCGAGAAACAGGAAGAGATATTGGTTGAACGCATGGAAGCTCTGGAAAAAATTAAAGGAAACAAATAATCCGCATGACAATACATTACATTTCGGGTCGAATTAAAACAACTCGCAAGGGAGTAAGAATATGACACTTCTGGAAATCACCAAAAAAGCCAAGGAAGGGCTTCACATATTGACCAATTCGCCGGTTTCTAACGTCATTGGAGTTTCTAAAACAGAGGAAGGTTGGCGAGCCACGGTTGAACTGGTTGAAAGGAAGTCGATTCCCGACACTCAGGATGTGATCGGAGTTTATGAAGTAACTCTGGATCATGACGGGGGCATTACCAATTATCTGCGAAAAAGAGTCCGAAGACGAAACGATCTGGAAGAGGTTGTTGAATAAAATGTCGGAAATTCGCTCAGCCATGGATGAAGAATTTTCCGCAACGACTCCCGGGAATCAACCACCCCTCTGTGAAGTATTGGATCGGGTGCTGAACAAAGGGGTTGTACTTACCGGGGAAATTGTCATTTCGGTGGCCGACGTGGCTCTTCTGTACGTAAGCTTGAGCTTGGTCCTCAGTTCGGTTGAAACGTTATTGAAAAGAATGGGGGAAAACCCAAGAGGAGAAACAAATGACGTCATCAAAAATTGAGCCGGAAATTGAAACTAATTCTGATGAGTTCTCAAAAATGATGGAAAACTCCTCATCGCCGCCTCGAATAAACGTCGATCCCAAAAAGACTGAACAAGGGCTCGCAAAACTCGTACTGAGCATCGTCGAATTATTACGTCAATTGCTCGAAAAGCAAGCTATTCGGCGAATGGATAACGGAAGCTTGAGTCCCGAAGAAATCGAAAGGGTCGGAACGACGCTCATGCTATTGGAAAAGAAGGTGAAAGAACTTCAGGCGACCTTCGGAATTGATGATTTGAACATCAATTTAGGTCCCTTGGGCAACCTTCTCGAATAAAGGAGAATCCCTTTGCAGCAGGAATCTATTGTTCACGCCACGGAGGCTTCAACTCTCGCCGACATCCTTGAAAGAATTCTGGATAAAGGAATCGTTATCGCCGGAGATATTAAAATCAAGATTGCCGATATCGAACTTTTGACCATTAATATCCGGCTCCTTATCGCTTCGGTCGATAAAGCACAGGAAATGGGAATCAACTGGTGGGCTGGAAATCCCTTCCTAAGTCATGAAGCTAAAGCCAAGGACAGAGAAAAAGAAAATTCTCAAAAAGAAGCCGAGATCGAAACTCTTCGTAAGCGAATCGCGGAATTGGAAAGCAGCAAAAAACCTCTTAAAAAACAAAGAAAGAAAACTCATGAATAACTGGGAAAATTTGAAATTAATTCTTTTTGGGGGAAAAGGTGGGGTTGGAAAAAGCGTCACCGCTTCTTCAGCGGCTATTCACCTCGCGAGGAAAAATGCGGATCGACGAATATTGATTATCTCCACCGATCCCGCCCATTCTCTTGGCGATAGCCTCAATTGTCCAATCGGGGAAAATGTTACGAAGGTTCCCGGAATCGATAATCTCTGGGGCCAGGAATTGAATGCGCCTAAACTGATAGAGGAATTCAAGGAAAAACATGGGGAAATAATCAAGTTATTAACCGGACGCGGAACCTACCTTGATGCTGCGGATATCGAAGAATTCTTCACTTTATCTCTTCCCGGAATGGATGAAGTGATGGCAATAGTCGAAGTCTCCAAACTTCTTAAAAAGGATGAATTCAACCTCATTATCCTTGACACGGCCCCTACCGGTCATACCTTGAGAATGCTCGCCCTTCCCAAATGCATGGAAAAGTGGATTCGAGTCTTGGATCTCATGCAGGCAAAACACAGATTCATAGCCAAACGATTTACGGGAAAATATGTCAAGGATCAGGCGGATCTCTTTTTGGAAACCATGGCGATCGATATTAAAAGAGTAAATATTCTGCTGAAAAATCCCGAAACCACCGAATTCGTGCCTATAACTATTCCGGAACCGTTGAGTATAAGCGAGACGGAAAGATTGGTAAACACGTTGAATGAATACAAAATTCCCATAAAAAACATCATCGTAAACCGCGTAAGCGAAGAGCATAATTGCGTATTTTGTCTATCGAGAAAACATGATCAGGAAAAATTTTTAAAAGAAATAGACGAAAAATTCGGGCAGTATAATTTGAAAATAATTCCCCTGCTTCCGCATCAAGTCAGGGGAATTAACGATTTAACCGAGTTCGGCAAAATGCTTATCGAGAACCACCATCCGAAATTTGAATGTTCTCTTATTCCGTCGGAATTAGACACTTCGAGTTTTCAAGATGGCAAAATGATGGATCTTTTGGAACGAGAGTTTGAATTTCTCTTATTCGGAGGGAAGGGGGGAGTAGGAAAAACTTCCATCTCGGCCGCGACCGCCTTGATGATGGCTCGCCTTCACCCCAATAAAAAAATCCTCGTCTTCTCGACCGATCCCGCTCATTCTCTTTCCGATAGTTTCAGTCAACCGATTACCGATAAAATAACTCCCGTATTTTATAAAGAAACTTGCTCTCTGTTGACAGGAACCAATCTTTTCGCCATCGAAATAGACGCGATGAACCTTTTTAATAAACTCAAACTTGAATACCAAAAAAGCGTTGAAGAGATGTTCACGAAATTTGTAAAAGGGGGCGTGAATTTAAAGTTCGATAAGGAAGTCATGAGTGAACTGATTTCACTTTCCCCGCCCGGCCTTGATGAAATAATGGCATTAAAGGAAATCATGGATTTACATGATAAGGGAGAGTTTGACTACTTTATTTTGGACACTGCTCCGACCGGACATCTCCTCCGATTTTTAAATACTCCGAATGTCGTTAGGGATTGGCTTAATACCTTGTTCGGAATTCTCATCAAATTCAAAGGAATGGTTCGATTGGACAGCGTCGTGGATAAAATGCTGGAATTATCCAGAAGTTTGCGAAAAATTCGGGAAATTCTTTCCAATCCGGAAAAGACGAGTTTTGTCGCGGTAACAATTCCTGAAGCCATGGCTTTCCTCGAAATGGAGCGCTTATTGGCGGAATTATCAAAACTTAAGATTCCTTGCTCGCATATCGTGAGCAATATGTCCGTTCCCCTCACCAATTGTCTATTTTGCAATACAAAACGGCATGAACAAAGAACTTTTATAAAAGAAACCAGGGAAAAATTCGTCGGATTTTCCTTGAAAGAACTTCCTTTATTTCCCCATGAAATAAAGGGAATAAAACATCTCTCTTTGCTTTCTGAAATCTTATATGAAAAGATTGATCACCTTCAGAGTATGAGCGTCATGCAGAGCTGAAAACATGAAAATGGAAAAATCTCCAAACATTCTTCTCGTGGACGATCAGCCTCGAAACCTCAAATTGCTCGAAGGGGTTCTTGCCGGCTTGAATGTAAATCTGGTAAACGCAAACTCAGGAGAAGAAGCCTTAAAACGTCTCCAAGAAAGAAAATATGCCGCCATTCTGCTGGACATAAAAATGCCGGGGCTTAATGGCTTTGGAACAGCCATCCTCATTCGGGAGCAAGAAATATCCCGAAACACTCCCATCATTTTCATAACCGCATATGGAGAAAACAAGGAGTTGGAAAACCTTGGTTTTTCCTTGGGAGCGGTGGACTATATTGTCAAACCTTTCAATGCCGACGAATTGCGATCCAAGGTCGGCAATTTAGTGTCGTTGTCACAAAAAACCAGGATTTTAGAAAAAAACATCAGGAAGAGCGTCCTTCAAAAAGGGCAAGAAAACATCCTTTTGATAGATGATTCCCATGAAAATTTGATGGTAATGAAATCGATCCTCAAAAACTCGGGATATAATATATTTACTTCCGCCTCGCATGAGGAGGCGTTGGCACTTCTTCAAGAAAAGGATTTTGCCATCCTGTTATTGGACGTAAATTTGGAAGGATCCAAAGGACGCGAAATAGTACGATTCCTGAAGAAAAAACCACATACCGGACATACTCCGATATTATGCATCGGTTCGATTCAAACCGCGTCTGAAGATATTCTGGCCGGCTATTCCTATGGTGTAATCGATTTTATTTTTTCGCCTTTCAAACCTCACCTGTTGAAAGCAAAAGTTTTTGAATTGGTTCGAAAGGATAAGGAAAAATGCATACTGGAACGCCAACTCAAGGAAATCGACAAATTAAGTCAGGAATTGGTCCTTTCGGAAACCAAACTTCGCAATTTGAATGATACCCTCGAAAAAAAAATTGAAGAAAGAACCAGCGCCCTTCAAGAAAGCCAAATGCGGCAGGAACATATTTTGAATTCAGTGGCTATCGGCTTGTATATCACTAAAGCAGTGGCGGATTATAGAACGGTCTGGATTAGTGACAACATCGAAAATATTACCGGCTATCCCCCTCGCGCTTTTCTTGAAAAAGCACAATTTTGGGTATCACGAATCCATGAAGACGATCGCAAAAAAGTATTTCTTGAAAGAGCCGGGCTCCTTTTTTCCAAAGGGAACAACACTCTTGAATATCGTTGGTTATGTGCCGACGGCCATTATCATTGGTTTATGGATCATCAGCTTTTGGTTCGGGACCAAAACGGTACTCCCCTCGAAATAATAGGAACCTGGCATGATATAACCGAAAGCAAGAAACTTGAAGAACAGCTCAGACAATCTCAGAAAATGGAATCTCTAGGCAATATTACCGCGGGGATTGCTCATGATTTCAACAATATACTCCATACGATAGTCAGTTGGGCTGAAATGTTGAAACCCGAACAAAACGAAACTGAAACGCCGGCCGATTGTGCCGGAGAGATTATTATGGCTGCCAATCGAGCCATCGAAATCATTTCACAAATGAAAGATTTTAGCCGAGATTTGGATTTGAAATTGGAAACTTTTCACTTAAACAACGTTGTTCGAGAGTTTTTGAACCTCAAGAAGGTTTCTCTTTCACCTAATATTCAAATCGACTATAAGATTAAAACTTCTTTGGACTATGTCCATGCCGATTCCAATCAGATTTTTCGCGTGGTTATGAATCTTTGTACAAATGCTATCGATGCCATGGGCAAAAAAGGCGGCATTCTTACATTGAGCATCGATTGCGTTAATAGTGATCCCTTTTTAAAGGCTTCTTGTTCCGGTTTAAAAACCGGCTCTTACATCCGATTGATGGTTGCCGACACAGGCCCGGGAATGGATAAAAAAACCTTGGAACGCATTTTCGAGCCCTATTTTACGACGAAAAAATGCAGGGGAGGCTCGGGATTAGGCCTCGCTATTGCTCTGAAAATCATTACCCAGCATGGTGGAACCATAACCGTTCAAAGTGAACCGGAGAAAGGCGTTTCCTTCTATGTTTTCCTTCCCATGGCACAAGAAATCGAATCGAAAAAAACAGACCAACGAATTCTTCCACAAATGTGTGGGCGAATTTTTTAATAGCCGTAAAATGACTTTACCTCTTGGTTGTTGTTTCTTTGAGCCCTTATGGCCTTTGAGAAAAAAAGTTGGTTTGGTTGATTCACGCAAAGCTTTTAAGTGGTTTTTATTCCCAATTTCCGCCTCATTGAATAAATATTTTCAGACTTGGTAATAAGGATTCAAAAAGAGTATAATGCGACCTGAGAGAGAATGTGGGGTGTTTGAAATTTGATTGATTTGCTAATACCTCCCGCCAAGCGTCTGATTGGTGTGTTTGCAGAGGATGTTTACCTTCAACCAAGGAATTCAAGCGATGAAGCCTGATCAAGGAAGGTTTCTTATGAACCATCGACCGTCGATCCTCTTTATAGATGATGAAGTTCAATTACATCGATTTATAGGGAGAATTCTTGAAGAGGAATATGTTATTCATAGCGCCTATACAGGGCTAGAAGGCTTGGAGAAAGCAAGGATTTTAAAACCGAATTTGATTCTCCTGGATCTTATGCTTCCCGAAATGACCGGCCTGGAAGTCCTGAAGAAAATAAAGGAATCCCACATCCAAACTCCCGTGATCATTGTTTCGGGATACGGAAAAATCGATTCTGCCGTTCAAACCATTAAATTGGGAGCTGTGGATTACGTTGAAAAACCCTTTCAGAATCAAAAGATAAAAGACATTGTAAAAAAATTCCTTTATGTGACCCCAACTGATAAAGATTTGTCCGTCCGCCGGTATATAATCGGGGAAAGTCCTCAAATCAAGAAAATTTGGGATCTCATTGATGCATTTGGTCCTACCGAATTACCCATTCTCCTTGAAGGACCTACGGGTACGGGAAAGGAATTGTTCAGCCGGGCGATTCACGAAGCCAGCAACCGCAGAAACAATTCGTTTGTTGCGATAGATTGCTCGACCTTGCCGGAATCCTTGATTGAAGGGGAATTATTCGGATTCGAAAAAGGAGCTTTCACCGGCGCCAACGCATCGAAACCTGGAAGAATTGAGTGGGCAAGCGGTGGAACCTTATTTTTAGACGAGATAACCAATATTCCTTTGGCGCAACAGGCAAAGCTGTTGCGAATGATTCAAGAGCAAAAAATTTCTCCGCTTGGGGGAAAACGGGAGAAATCCCTGGATATCAGGTTCGTGTGCGCCACGAACATCGACATTCGTGAAGCTATACGGAAAGGAACCTTCCGGGAAGATCTTTACTACAGACTAAGCGGGTTGGTCATAAAACTCCCCCCTCTGACCGAAAGACAAGGCGATATCGAACTTCTGATTCGACATTTTCTTGAAAAATACCGTCTAATACTGAAAAAAGATCAATTGGAAATTTCGGACGAGGCCATGAAGCACTTGCTTTCTCATTCCTGGCCCGGAAACATACGGGAATTGGCTCACACCATGTATGCCGCCGTAGCAATCGCCGAAAGAATAATCCTTCCTGAACATTTCGAACAAATTCAGGGTTTCCTACCTTCAAGTCTCCCTTCAAGTCCTATTCCAACCTTTTCTCAGGACGATGAAAAGGTTGAGCTGAGTTTGAGTTTGGCCTGCGACTTCAGCAAGAGAATTGATTTGAAAAAAATTAAGGAAAAAGCCGCATCAGAAATAGAAAAAAAGATCGTTAAAGAGATTCGAAAAAAACATTTATTTAATCAAACCCAATTAGCCCAATATCTAGGAATCGATCCCAAAACCTTACGAAGCATCAATCGCGAACCCGAAAATTAATTTCAATTCTAAAACAAATCTTGTCCTGACATAAGCGGGAAAGTGCACCCTAAAATGAGGAATCGACTCCCGAAACTCGCTTTCAACAGGAAAACGCCTTCTTTGAGAACAGCATCAATGCAAGTTTCTTAAGAAAATATCGTTTTGGCACCAGTTTTGCCTTTGTATCAATATCTTCCAGGAAACAATCCTTTTTTTTAAATTTTCTTTGGATTGATGGTTTTTGAAAAAGGAAACATTGAAATGCGCGTGCCACGATGGCTGATGTATGTCCTTTCGTTCTCCCTGACCATCTGGTTGTGGCAGACGAATCGCCACGACAACGATGTCTTGCTTATCGGTTTGTTTGTCGGCATTTTCCTCGGTATGACATACCATTTCATGGAGAGTCGTAAAGCTCTCCTTGCCGCCAACGACTTGAATCTCGCGTTGGGAAAAATGAAAACGGATCTCGCAGTCGTCGTGCAGGAGCGGACCGCCGATCTGAAAAAAGCAAACCGCCTCCTACGACTGCTCAGTGACGGCAATCAGGCTCTCGTTCGCACCGAATCCGAGACTCAACTCCTTGAGGAAATGGCCGACCTGATCATCCAAACCGGCGGCTACCGGTGTTGTCTGATCGGTTATCCTGAAAATGATGCCGCGCAATCCATTCGACCGGTTGTCATGCGGGGCTTTGCCGAAGGCAGCCTGCAAACCATGACTTTGACCTGGGCCGACACGGAAGCCGGCCAAGGCCCTATGGGGTCCGCCTGCCGAACTCGTCAATCCGTAGTCGCCAACGACCTCATCCACCAACCCGTCTGCCCATTTTGGCGCGAGGAAGCCTTGAAGTTGGGCATCGCTTCCCTGGTCGCTCTTCCGCTCATCTCATCCGGGCCGACCCTTGGCGTCATCGGTATTATTTCCTCTCAGGCAGGGGCCTTCGATACGGGTGAAATGGCCATCCTGGAAGAAATGGCCATGGATCTGGCCTTCGGTATCGAAACCCAGCGATCTCGGTTGAGCCATCGCCTAGCCGAGGAAGATCTGCGTTGGAGCGAAAGGAATCTGAGAGACGCCCAAGCCTTGGCGCACATCGGCAACTGGTCGATAAAAATCGCCACCGGCGAGTTCTTCTGGTCGGAAGAACTCTATCGGATCGCCGGACGCGACCCATCTCTCCCGGCCCCCAACTTCCGGGAGCATCCGGATGTGTTCACTCTCGACAGCTGGCAACGTGTTCAAGCCGCTGGGGATCAAGCCGTCATTGATGGGAAGCCCTACGAGCTGGAGATGGAAATGCGCCGTCCGGACGGCACGACTCGCCGGGTCCATGCAGTGGGACAACCGAGGCAGGATTCCCTCGGCAAAATCGTCGAAATGTATGGTACTACTCAAGACATCACAACACAGAAACTAGCGGAGGAGGCATTGCGTGATTCGGAGGTCCGGTATCGCCGACTATTCGAGTCCGCTCAAGACGGCATCCTGATCCTGGATTTTGAGACCGGGATGATCGTAGACGTGAATCCGTTTCTGGAAAAACTGTTGGGATTTTCACACAAGCAGTTCCTCGGAAAGAAGGTTTGGGAATTAGGCACGTTTAAGGATATCGCCGCCAACCATGCAAATTTTCTCGAATTGGTGCAAAAGGAATATCTACGCTTCGAAAACTTGCCGTTGGAAACCGCCGATGGGCGACCGTTGGATGTTGAATTCGTCAGCAATATCTATCTTGCAAACCAAAAAAAGGTGATCCAATGCAACATCCGGGACATCACCCAGCACAAGAGGGTAGAGAAGGAACGCGAGAAGTCGTTCCTGCGGCAGAAGCAGATCAGCGAGTTGCAGCAGTCGCTCCTTGCGTTGGCGCCGCGAAACCAAAAACTCAAAAATATAGCCGACAGTATCGTTCGGATCTTCGATGCTGATTTCTGCCGAATTTGGCTGATTCGTCCCGGGGATTTGTGTAAGCAGGGCTGCATGCATGCAGAGTTACAGGAAGGGCCACACGTATGTCGCCATCGTAACCTCTGTCTTCATCTTGAAGTGAGTTCGGGTCGGTATACCCATCTGGACGGGAAAGGCCATCGTCGCGTTCCGTTCGGTTGCTACAAAATCGGTCTATTGGCCTCGGGCGATGAACACAAGCTCCTCACAAACGACGCGCAAAACGAACCTCGGGTTCACAACCACGAATGGGCCCGCGACCTTGGGCTGGTGTCGTTCGCCGGATACCAGCTTCGCGTTCCGAACGGACAGACGATGGGCGTCCTTGCCCTCTTCTCCAAGCACCCTATTACCCCTGAAGAAGACGCAATGCTGGACGGCCTCAGCAGCACCACTGCATTCGCCATTCAACAAACCGAAGCAGAGGAAGCACTCCGAGAGGCTTATAAAGATATGGAACAAAAAGTCACGGAACGCACCAAAGATTTTTCGCTGGCAAAAGAGAGAGCGGAATCCGCATCCAAATCAAAAGGGGAATTCCTGGCCAATATGAGTCACGAGATCCGAACCCCATTGAATGCCATCATCGGTTTCGCCGACCTCGCTTTGAAAACAGATCTCGATCCGAAACAAGCGGATTATCTGAGAAAAATTCATTTGTCCGGCCGAACTCTCCTTGGAATCATTAACGACATTCTCGACTTCTCCAAGATCGAGGCAGATAAACTCACGATGGAAAGCATCGAATTCTGCTTTGACGACGTTGTGAACAGCCTCGTTACCATGGTTGGACCACAGGCGACGGCAAAGAGCCTGAACATCATCATCAATGTCCCGTTCGATGTTCCCAAGCCGCTCATCGGCGATCCTTTGCGCCTCGGCCAGATTCTACGAAACCTCATGAGCAACGCGGTCAAGTTCACCGAGCACGGGGAAATCGAGCTGAGCGTATCCCATCGGAGGCTCAGAGAAAACGCCATCGAACTTCGCGTTGTCGTACGCGACACGGGAATTGGCCTGCCCCCCAATCAACTGGCCAAGCTCTTCCGGCCATTTACCCAGGGAGATCTCTCCACCACCAGGAAATTCGGGGGAAGCGGCCTGGGCCTGAGCATCAGTAAACGCCTTGTGGAAATGATGGGTGGAAAAATCAGCATTGAAAGCGAAGTCGGCAAGGGAACCTCGGCCTCTTTCACCGCCGTTTTCGATGTCGGTTCGAAAACTCCTGTTGAAGATATCCTCCCCGCCAATCTCCGAGACCTGCGAATCCTCGCTCTGGAAACCGATCCAACGATGCGGGTTTGGTTTCGCACGTTCTTCGCTCAAATTTCCTTTTCCATTGATGTCGTCGGCTCAACCTTGGCAGCCCTTACCGCGGTGGAAACAAAGAAACACGCCGAATCGTACGACCTTCTTCTGGTCGACAGCCTGGGCATTGAGGAGGAAGTCCTAACGCTTTTTCAACACCTCCGGCAAATTCCAGATTCCCAAAATCACCCAAAGGTCATTCTCGTGACCGCACCACTGGAAGAATCCCTTCGCGAAAAGGCCGTCAGTTTTGATGTCAGGGAATTCCTGCTAACCCCCATTACTCCTTCAGGGTTGGTAAATGCCGTCATTAATATCTTCGCGCCGCTGGCCCGCAAGCGAACTGCGACCGTTTCAAAATCCGTCGACGACCTCGATTTTGAAGGACTCAACATTTTATTGGTGGAAGACAATGCCATGAACCGGCAGATTGCCCGGGAACTGCTTGAAAGCGTCGGGATTTCGGTGAGAACGGCAAACAACGGCATAGAGGCCGTCGAATCACTGATGCGGAGCCCGCTGAGAATGAGTCATTCGGCCGCCGACGGCCCACTTCCCACATCTTGCGGGGAAACGGAAACCCTTTCATACGACGCAATTCTCATGGACATCCAAATGCCGGAAATGGATGGGTATGAAGCAACTCGTCGCATCCGACTGATGCCTCGATTTGCCGTCACTCCGATCATTGCCATGACCGCCCACGCCATGGCTGAAGAGCGGGAGAAAACGGCCGCGGCAGGAATGAACGACCACATTGTCAAGCCCATCATTCCGAAAGAACTCTTCCAAATCCTTCGTCATTGGGTCAAACCGGTTTCAACCGGAAAAACCAGGACTCTGAGTCCTGGAAAAGGTGCTCAAACCTATCTTCCGTCAATCCCGGGGGTGAACGTCCGGGAAGGATTGGCCAGACTCGGCGGCAATGCCAAAACCTATCTGAGGCTCCTGCGGGAATTTCCAACAACCCAGCAGGGGGAATTACTGAAGATCGAGCAGGCTCTTGCCGCGAAAGACCTCGAGAAAGCCCTGACCCTGATCCACACACTAAAAGGTCTGGCCGGGAATCTTTCCATCAACGACCTGTTCCAGGTTGCGAAAACTCTTGAAAAAAAACTGCGCGAACACAATTGGGCGGAGATTACCTGTCAGTTTGAAATTCTGCATGTCGCATTTCACCGGTTTTCCCAAGCAATCAAAGCATTGATTCTCTCCCCCGAAGCCGGATCCACCCCGAAAACGATGCCGTTAGCCCGGGCTCGAGAACTTCTCGGAGAGTTGAAGACGATGCTGATCGGGAACGACTCTCAGGCACGCCAGTCCCTGACCACGCTGACGACCGGGTTTGAATGCCCGGCCGATTGCGTGTTTGACTTCAATACTCTCGAAGTCGCGATTGGTCAGTTCGAGTTTGAACAGGCGCTTCAGATTATTGCTTCTCTAGAAACCAAATTGAGATAGAGAGGATGAATGTTTGATTACTTCACGAAAGGAAACCATTCTCGTCGTTGATGATGTTCCGGAGAATCTCGAAATTTTAGCGAACATTCTGTCGCCAGACTATACCGTTATGGCGGCGAAGAACGGCAAAAAAGCGTTGGAAATCGCCCAGACCGCCCCTGGTCCGGATATGATTCTGCTTGATGTTATCATGCCGGGTTTGAACGGTTTCGAGACCTGCGATCTCCTTAAATCCGATCCCCGAACCAAGGCCATTCCCGTGATTTTTGTTTCTTCCCAAAACGAGGCGATTGATGAAACACGAGGGCTTGGAGTCGGTGGAGTGGACTATTTGTCAAAACCTGTCAATCCCCTGATTGTCCTGGCCAGGGTCAAAACCCACCTTGCTCTCTCATCGGCCACCCGCGAGCTGATCCTGCAAAATCAGATTCTTCAGGAGAATGTCCGTTTGCTCGAACAGATCGAGCAGATCGCCCGGCATGATTTGAGAGGTCCGTTGACTATCTTCATGAATGCCTCTGACTACATGGGACAAGAAAAAAATTTGTCTTCCGACCAACTCGATTTTCTTAAAACGCTTGACGAATCGGCATTGAAGATGCTTGGCATGATCGACCAATCCCGGGACCTGTTTAAAATGGAAAGAGGGCAATACATGGTTAAACCGATTCCAATCGACATGGGAAAACTGGTTCGTCTGGTTTGCAAGGAACTTGAGAGTTCAACGAAGGCAAAAACCGTTGAGTGCTTGGTTCTCCTGAACAGTCGCGTTCTGAACGATTCCGACTCCTGTGTGGTTCATGGCGAAACGATTTTGCTGTCAACCATCGTGTCAAATCTGCTGAAAAACGCCATTGAAGCCTCTCCTGAATGTGAGAAGGTCGTCATTGATCTGATCGAGCAGTGCCCTTTTTTTTTAATCAAGATCAAAAATCAGGGGGTCATTCCTCCGGAAATCAAAAACCGGTTTCTTGAGCGATATGTAACCTCCGGCAAGCAAAAAGGTATGGGGTTAGGCGGCTATTCCGCCAGACTTATGGCCAGAACCTTGGGCGGCGATATCCGGTTTGTCTCCACCCCGGAAACCGGCACGATTATCACAGTGTCAATTCCACATCGGGTGGAAAACCCAAAGATCACAATTGAAAGCGAGAGGTGAGTTTTGAGAGTCCTGATTGTCGAAGATGAAAAAGTCATCCGGGATTTTATGGTAACCACCGTGCGGGGCGACGGTTACGAAACCCAAAGCGCTCAAGACGGAGCACAAGGGTTGAAGCTCTTCAAGGAATTCCAACCCGAAGTGGTTCTCGCCGACATTCACATGCCGGTGATGGACGGCCTTGAAATGTTGGAAAAAATTCGAAAGATCGACTCCAATTCGCTGTTCATAATTATTTCCGCCCTTTATGTTCCACAATACACGTTGCAGGCTCTGCGCCTGAAAGCCAACGATTATCTGGTGAAACCCGTAAGGGGCAAGGATCTGCTGGTACTGTTGGACAAGTATTCCGGCATCTTGGCAAGCCGAACAAAAGATCGGGAAATCCTTGGGCTGATCTATAATCGAACCTTGGGAATGAAAATTGCCAATCGCCTGGATTTAGTCGGGAAGATCGTAGACCGGTTGATGCTGGAAACCGAACAGTTCATTCCGCCATCCGATCGGTTGGGGCTGCATCTTGGTTTGGTGGAAATGCTCACCAACGCTATCGAACACGGCAACCTGGAAATCACCTACGATGAGAAATCTCAGGCGCTGACAGGCCCGGTACACCAATTCAATGACCTTGTAAACCAGCGATGTCTGGTTCACGAGTATGCCGACCGGCTGGTCGATTTGGAATTCCACATGACGAAAGACCGTTGCGAATGGCTCATCACGGATCAAGGGCAGGGCTTTGACTGGAAGAACATTCCCGACCCCAGCGACCCGAATAACTTTTTTTCCTATCACGGCCGAGGTATCATGCTGGCAACCCTGCAATTCAGCGAGGTCACCTACCTCGGCAAAGGAAATAAAGTTCGCTTGGCGAAACACTTGCCCTGAAAATTTCATCCGTAGTTCCCGCTTCATTAAATCAGTATTTTTAAAACTTTTAATGCGGCTACAAAAGGGTATAATGAAATCAGTGAGAGAATCGTGGGGAAATATTAAATTCAATTGATGTGCCCCCTTTAATAAATTCAAACGATGGAACCTGATTAAAGAAGGTTTCTTATGAACCGACCGTCGATCCTGCTAATTGATGATGAAGCTCCGTTGCATCAATCCCTGAGAAAATTTTTTGAAGAGGAATATGTTTTTCATAGCGCCTATTCAGGATTAGAAGGGTTGGAAAAAGCAAGGATTCTAAAACCGAATTTGATTCTCCTGGATCTTGTACTTCCCAAAATGAGCGGGTTGGAAGTCTTGAGAAAATTAATGGAATCCCGCAATCAAACCCCTGTGATCATTGTATCGGGATATGGAAAAATCGATTCAGCCGTTCAAACCATAAAGTTGGGTGCCGCGGATTACCTTGAAAAACCCGTTCAGAATCAAAAATTAAAAGAAATGGTGAAAAAATTTCTCTATGTGGTTCCAAGCGGTCAAGTTTTGTCCGTCCGCCGACACATCATCGGAGAAAGTCCTCAAATCAAGAAAATTTGGAATCTTATCGACACGTATGGTCTTACCGAATTGCCCATTCTCCTTGAAGGGCCCACGGGCACCGGAAAGGAATTATTCAGCAAGGCAATTCATGAAATCAGTAATCGCAGAAATAACCCGTTTGTCGCGATAGATTGCTCGACTTTACCGGAATCTCTGATCGAAGGGGAATTATTCGGATTCGAAAAGGGAGCTTTCACCGGCGCCAATGCTTCGAAACCCGGAAGAATCGAATGGGCAAACGGTGGAACCCTATTTTTGGATGAGATAACCAATATTCCTTTGGCGCAACAGGCAAAATTGTTGCGAATGATTCAAGAGCAAAAAATTTCTCCACTTGGGGGAAAGCGGGAAAAATCCCTGGATATCCGCTTCGTGTGTGCCACGAATATCGACATTCGTGAAGCTATACGGAAAGGAACCTTCCGGGAAGATCTTTACTATAGATTAGGCGGGTTGGTCATCAAGCTCCCCCCTTTGATCGAAAGACAAGGTGATATTGAGCTTTTAATTCGATATTTTCTTGAAAAATACCGCCTAATACTGAAAAAAGAACAATTGGAAGTCTCGGACGGTGCCATGAAACGCTTGCTTTCTCATTCCTGGCCCGGAAACGTACGGGAATTGGCCCACGCCATGTATGCCGCCGTGGCGGTTGCTGAAAGGATAATCCTTCCGGAACATTTTGAACAGGTTCAGGATTCCTTACCTTTAAGTCCGGTTACAAAGTTTTCTCAGACCAATGAAAAGGTTGAGTTGAGTTTAAGTTTGGCTTGCGATCTCAGCAAGAAGATTGATTTAAAAAGAATCAAGGAAAAAGCAGCAGCAGAAATAGAAAAAAAAATCGTCATGGCGATTCGAAAAAAACATTTTTTCAATCAAACTCAATTGGCACAATACCTGGGAATAGATCCCAAAACCCTACGAGGAATCAACTGCGGCGTTGATCCCGAAAATTAATTTGATCATACCCCTCGGGAAAAGCGAGGGTTTTGTTTTACGGCTTATCCAGGTATTTTTTCAAGATACGAAATAATTCCTTTGATTGAGCAGGTTTCCTCAAAATATCGTTGAACTCGTTGTTCCGATATTCATCCAAGGACTCCGGGGCAACGCTCGCCGTGAAGGCAATAATAGGAATATCCTTGAATTCAGGCATTTGACGCAACAATTTCGTCGCCTCTATTCCATTTAATCCGGGCATTCGAATATCCATAAGAATGAGTTCCGGGCGAAAGGAAATTGCCAAGTCGATCGCTTCTTGTCCATTTCGGGCAATAACGGTTTGATGATTATGGATATGTAGAAAATCCAGTATTATTGCAAGATTGGTTTCATTATCTTCCGCTACTAAAATTCTGCGGTTGAAAACAAATTTATCGAGAGGTTGTTTCTTTTCGGCTTGAGATTCTACGCCTTTTTCCGAGATGGTAGAAACGGGAATGGTAAACCAAAATTTACTCCCTTTTCCGGGCTCGCTCTCCACGCCGATTTTTCCGCCATGTTGTTCGACAAGACGCTTCGTTAGAGCCAAGCCGATACCGGTACCTCCCAATGCCTGATCTCGACCACGATTTACTTGATAAAACTCCGAAAAGATTTTTTCCTGCTCTTGAAGATCGATTCCAATTCCCGTGTCACGAATTGTAAACAACATATTCGTTTTTTCCAGAATCGCCACTATTTCAATAAACCCGTTGATTGGCGTAAACTTGACCGCATTTGATAAGAGGTTAAGAATGATTTGCCGGAATTTTCGCCTATCCGCCTCGATCAATGGAAGGTTTGCATCGCACTTCATCCTAAAAATATGTTTTTTCCTCTCCAGTTGCGTTTTAACCATGGCAACCGAAGACTCCAAAATCTCTCGGGCTCGAATGGTTTCCAGTTGAGGGGGAGAATCTCCCGCGTCAATTTTGGAAATATCGAGAAGGTCATTGATCAAAGCCAGTAAATGCTTGCCGGATTCGTTTATCTGCTCAACATAATCTTTCTGCTTTTTATTGAGTTTTCCAAAAAACTGGCCGTTCAAGAGATCGGCAAAGCCTAATACTCCATTCAAAGGAGTACGAAATTCATGGCTCATGTGCGCCAAAAAGACGCTTTTGGCCCGATTAGCCGTTTCCGCGGCTTCTTTGGCTTTTTGTAAAGATTCCTCCGATTGCTTCAACTCCAGGATTCCCATCCTCAGTTCTTCATTTACTTTTTCAAGTTGCGCGGTTCTCTCGGCAACACGAAACTCTAAAACAGAATTCAACTTCTTGATTTCTTCTTCCGCGGTTTTTTGCCCGGCAATATCCTTTACTATTCCTAAAAGATTGGTTGGTTTCCCATCCTGGCCGAAAATAAACTTTCCTTGGGTCCAAATCCAGCGAATGCCTCCATCCGGGTGGAGAATTCGACATTCCGCGCTGAAATCTTCTCCCGTCACAAGGGAATTTTGAAACTTCCGGTTAACAGCTTCCCGATCAGGCGGATACACATGTTCCAGGAAAATCTCGTGATTCCAATGGCTTTGGAACGACGAGTATCCGAAAATTTGATCGTGTTTCAGCGATCGTTGAGTTGTTCCCGACAATAAGTCCAGATCCCAATCTCCGATTTGAGCTGAATCCAAGATGAATCTCAAACGCTGTTCATTTTGTTTAAGCACTTTTAAAGCCAACTGAATCTCCAGGGTATTGCTTTGATCCCTTTTCAAAAGCAAATCCCGCTCTTCTTCGGCATTTCTTCGCGCAACAACGCTTTCCTGAAAAGCCTCGGACAATTGAATTCTTTTTAAGGCAATTCCGAAAATGGGCATTAAGTTCTCAAAAATCTCGATCATTTCATGCGTAAAACACCCTTGACGCACGTCGCTCAATTGCAGAAGACCGATGATTTCTTCTCCATTCCACAAGGGGATAAGGGCTATCGATTCAAATCCTTCTTGACGACAACTTTTACGAAGATCTGTTGACCGAAAGCATGAAGAAATAACTTGAGCGGAATTATTTGTCCAGAAACTTCCTCTTTTCGTAAAAAAGCGTATGTCGGGAGGCATCAACCGCCGAAGAACCATTCCACACCAGCATTCCAATGCAGGATGGCCTTGTGAATCTCGAATTATTTCACCTTTCGGGTTTCGCCGGCAAAGACATTTCTCCTGTTCGAGGAAATCAGAGGAGAAGCCTTTGGCCTCATAAAAAGGAAAATCCTCTTCCTTTTCTATACGAAGAGCCCCTGCTTTTACTTTCCCATAATCCAAAAGGATTTGAAGAAGCCGCCCGACGGTTTCTTTTCCCACATTTGGATTATCGAGGCAAGTAAACATTCGACCGATGATTTGCTGAAAATCTCCGGGGTTCGAATGTTCGGAGTGTTCTTTTTTTCCCTCGATATTTTCTTGAAGCCGATTCATAAACACACTCCAGCAAGCTGAATTATGCGGCATTTTTTAAATTACGCCACCAGGAGAACCTTTCCTAACCTTGCCGGATGATCCCATATATATATCCATGATATCCCATTTGAAAATATTATCAATCCGGATAAATACGGATATTTTTGTAGGTAAAAATACGTATTTTACCGAGGACAAGTAAATTTTCCAGCACGCACGGGACAAAAACCGTCATTGCCTTCTTTGTCAAAGCAATGCCAGTAAACATGCCAGTTTTCGTTATCCATTTCGCGCATGGTTTAATGAAACAAAAGCCCCCTGATATTTCTCAGAGGGCTTGCGATTTATATAGGAAAATTATATAAGGCCGGCTGTTCCTTTGGATTTATTGTTTATTAGGGATGTTCGGAAAAATATGTCTGCAGGCGAGAGAGCCGGAGAGGTTTCTTTGAATCGCGGCTCTTCCGATAAACTTTCCTGTTCCTCTTGAGACCACAAAGAGTCTATACGTTTGAGAAAGCCGTCCAGGACATCTTTATTTCTCGTCTTCAACAGGGGATGCGACTTGACCTGTTGTTTGAAAGAGTTCAGATCTTCGGAAGAAAAGCGCGACTTGGCCGATTCATAAAAATTCTTACACTCGCCATTCAAGCCGTTTTGCAACACCTGGGAAGTCCAAACCGATGCCGCCAAAGAAACTTGATCTTCCCGAGGCATCTTTTTCGTTGTTTCCCAAAAGTCGTTTAGAAGTTGATTTCCTCTAAATGAAGTATGTTCCATACGACGTTCCTCGTTGTCGTAAGGCACCACAAAGTCCGATGTATGCCTTGCAAGAACCGGTTTCTGATAAGTCATCTGCGAAGAGCTAAGTGATCCGACGTTCACGGTCTCCCTCCTGATAAAAAGATTTGCTTTTCTTAGATGAATATCGGTAGTTTGCTCCCGAATATTAACGATATTTTTCATCTATGACAAAAGCAATTTTCATGTGTTTTCTAAGATCAGTCGGCCCTTGATGAAATGTGTAATTGTTATACATTTTTTTTAAACCCCCTTGTGAGATGTAATTTTGAGTGCTATAAGGAATACGAGAATAGAAATCAATAAAAAAGGCAGGAAAATCCCATGTTGAGTGAAGACTCACCGTTATCGGCTAAAAGGGGCGACCGCCTGAGGCGACGCTCAATTCGAAATACCGCGATTCCAGGCTTTAAATGCTTCCCAACTTTGGGAGGCGTTTTTATTTGTCCGGAAAATCGTGGACAAGCCGTAACACAAGGTGGCAAAATTTTCTAGGCCTTGCGAAAGGCCGTAAAGGCGCGCAGGAAAACAACCTAAACGACCAAATTGTTTTCTGAGGCACCATGAGGCGTGATTTTTTAGGCAGCGGGCGAAAGCTCACATCGGACCCGGTAAGCCCCGGCAAGGAGCCTCCGGTAACCGTTAAAAGCGGTTAGAGAACAGGAAAGATGGAAGATCAGGATTACCCTGGGAGCCATGAAGAGCTCCCCAAGAACCTTAAGATTGAGAGTGAAAAATGGAATAATTGGAAATGGCAAATGAGTAACCGCGTGCTTTCAACCGCGGCGCTCAAAAAGTTTCTGGGCTTGTCCAACAAGCAAGTTTCAGATATGACCGCTGTAGAACAAAGGTTCAGAACCGTTATCACGCCCTACTATTTGTCCCTTGCAAATCCCAAAGATCCTAATGATCCTATTCTTCGGCAAGCGCTTCCCGACAAACGCGAGATCGAAATGGCCGACTTCGGTCAAGAAGATCCGCTTGCGGAAGAAGACGATATGCCCGTCCCCGGATTAACCCACAGATATGAAGATCGCGCATTGATGGTTGTAACCAACGCTTGCGCCATGTTCTGCCGCCACTGCACTCGAAAGCGAATTTGGCATTCCGCCGATGCCGCCGTCAAAGACGAAGATATATCAGCCATGGTTGATTATATTCGAAGAACACCGACCATACGCGACGTCATCCTCTCGGGCGGCGATCCGTTTACTCTTCCGACTTCAAAGCTTGAGTCGATACTCAAAAGACTTCGTGAAATTCCTCACGTCGAAGTTATTAGAATAGGCACGAGAACACCGGTCACGGTTCCGATGAGAATCGACGATGAACTTTGTTCGATGCTCGATTCCTATGGCCCCATCTGGGTTAACACGCAATTCAATCATCCCCAGGAAGTTACAAGCGAAGCGGCTTTTGCAGTCGATCGACTCATTCGTCACGGAATCTGCGTCAACAACCAATCGGTTCTTTTACGCGGAATCAACGACGATCCGGAAACGATCAAAATTCTCTGCCGCAAACTGGTCAAAATCAAAGTTCGTCCCTACTACCTTTTCCAATGCGATCAGGTGGAAGGCGTAGAGCACTTCCGAACGCGCATCAGCAAGGGAGTCGAAATCATGGAAGGTCTGCGCGGCCACACGACAGGCTTTTCCATCCCGACTTTTGTCGTCGATGGTCCCGAAGGCACCGGAAAAATACCCGTGATGCCGAACTACCTCATCAGCCAATCGGAAAGTATGAGCGTTCTGCGAAACTATGAGGGAGTCATCGTCGGATATCGTGAATCCGGAGAACGGATTATTCCCATGATTCATCGCACATCAAGCGGGGTCTCAAGCATTCTTTCCGGTCGAAGATCCTGCCTGGTGCCGGGTGAAACGAAACGAATGGCCAGGAGAAAGACACTTGCGGCTTGCGGTCGCGTGTAATAGAAGCAACCGTTACCAAAGCGGTTCCGATAGTCCGGATGACGAATTCGAGGAATTCGACTCGCCGGAAACGGTCGAATCGATAGCTCGAACTATTCGTGAATGCGGCCACACGGTCGATATTCTTGAAGCCGATCATACCTTCCCCGCGGAATTGAAGCGTGGAAGGTATGATTTTGTTTTCAATATCGCCGAGGGATTAAAGGGGCGTTCGCGAGAATCCCAAGTTCCTGCGGTTTGCGAAATGTTGGGCGTTCCATATTCAGGTTCGGATGCAATAACCCTAGGCATCACTCTCGACAAAGATCTAGCCAAAAGAGTTCTCAAGGGAGCTGTTCCATTGCCTAAGGGGCGGGTGTTCAAAACCTTCAATGAAATCGATTTCTCAGGTTTCGAATTCCCGATTTTCGTTAAACCCAATACGGAAGGCTCCAGCAAAGGAATCCGCAATTCATCGCGTTTAACATCGGTTAAAGGCGCCAAAAAACGAACCATCGAATTGATGAATGAATACAAAGGTCCCGTTCTCGTGGAAGAATTTCTTCCGGGAATGGAATGCACCATAGGCTTGATCGGCAACGACAAGCCGCGCATCATCGGGATAATGGAAATAGCACCGAAAAGCGTGCCGCCGGATAAGTTCATTTACTCCCTCGAAACCAAAAGGGATTACCTCAATCAAGTCGAATATCACATCCCCGCCAGGGTTCCAAAAAAGACCCTCGCGAAAATCAGTAAAATAGCCGTTGACGCCTTCAAAATGCTGGAATGCCGAGATTTCGCAAGAGTCGACATCCGACTGGACCGAAAAGGAAGCCCCAAGTTTCTTGAAGTCAACCCATTACCGGGGTTATCTCCGATTAAAGGTGATCTTGTTATCTTATCAAAAGCGGCAGGTGTCGATTATCACGATTTGATAAGTGAAATTCTCGACAATTCATTTTCACGCAACGGCTTGAAATAGCGTTTTACTATTCTACAAAATGGAAATTTTGATAGTAGAAAACGCCCCCGTCGAAGTCGAGCGATGGCAAGGCGAATCGGCTTCAGATCGCGGCGTAGAAAAAGCGGCAGCCTCGGTAAAGGCGGCTCTTACACGAAAAGGTTTTTCGGTTTCCACGCTGAAGATCGGAAAAGATCCTCAACCACTGCTCGATTGGCTTAAAGCACATAACCCGCAACTCGTTTTCAACCTTTGTGAAACAATTTGCGGAAACAGCAAATTGGAGCCGGCCGTGCCATATCTTTTGAAATGGCTGGATTTTATTATTACCGGCAATCCCCCGGAAATTCTCACCTTGTTGGTTGATAAAGCAAAGACAAAACACCTCTTGAAAAGCATGGGATTCCCAACTCCGGAATTTGCTGCTATCCAAGAAAATAATGATCTGCGAAATTGGCGATCTTGGCCCGCTATTCTTAAACCGTGCGCCGAAGATGCTTCGCTCGGCATTGACCGCGGAAGCGTTGTCGGCGATTCCACTGCGGCAAAAGCCAGGTTCGAACTTCTCGCGACAAGCTTTGGCGTGCCTGTTTTAATCGAAGCTTTCATTGCCGGTCGAGAATTAAACGTAGCCATTTTGGAAACCGAGAGTGGGCTGCAAACCGCGATCAATGAAATTGATTTTACCGATCTTCCCGCCGGAATTCCCAAAATTGTAACCTACAACGGCAAATGGGACGAAAATTCCATCGAATGCAAGGCAACGCCGGTAAAATCACCAGCGAATTTATATCCGGAACTTGATGTAAAAATAAGAGACATCGCCAAGGGCGTTTACAGAGAATTCGGGCTGGAAGGTTATGCCAGAATCGATTTTAGAATCGATGAGGAAGGCAAGCCTTGGGTGCTTGAAATCAACCCCAATCCCGACCTCTCGGAAAACGCCGGATTTTCCAAATCCTTGGCGGAAATGCATCTGGACTACGACACGGCCATAGAGTGTTTGATAAAATCCGCATTGAGAAATGCCGATGCGAAGAAAACGGAGAAAGGCGGTAAACCACGATGATTTCCTCTCAGGCAAAAACCCCGAAAGTTCAAATAAGAAGCTTGAGGTCTTCGGACCGCGATTTCATTGAGCAAATGCTTAAGAAAACGGGTTTTTTTTCAGCCGAGGAAACGACAATCGCTCTTGAATTATGCGACACGGCGCTACACACACCGGATCAAAAAGACTATTATTTCGGAATCGCTGAAATTGAAGACAAAGTGGCAGGCTATGCCTGTTTTGGCTTACGACCGTTAACGGATGGAAGTTACGATTTATATTGGATCTGCGTCGATCCCGCATTCCAAAAAGCCGGAGTCGGAAAAATCTTGATGGCTTGGGCGGAAGACGAAATTCGTCGATTGGGCGGAAGGCTGGTTATCGCCGAAACTTCAGGAAGATCGCAATATCATCCGACTCGCGCTTTCTATTTAAAATTGAATTACAAAGAAGAAGCCCGCATCAAGGATTTTTACAAGGAAGGCGACGACATGGTCATTTACACAAAGCATTTGAAAAAACCTGCTTGAATCGACATTGAAGAGTGACGATGAATCAAAACCGACCGATTTTTCGGAACCGCCGACCTATCATGATCTGGCGCTTCTCGGAGTTTCGGGAGCAGCAATATTATTATCGCAATATATTACCGTTCGTGAAATCGGATCAAGCTTCTTCTCCACCGAGCTTGTAATCTTTATCGCGGTTTTCATAACCTTAACCGCCCCAAGCATCGGTTACGCAATCGCTCACAAAGTATCCTCATTTTTTATTCTTCTATGGGGTTTGGCAAGCATTGCTTTTAACTTTATTCTGCCGTTCGGGTTGAGAGCATTCGTCGGAATTATGACTTCATATGGCTATGAAGGAGGTGCGCTGGGAATCATAATTGTTTTGGGCGTGTGCATGACAACATCTTTTTACGCGATATTTCTTCCTCGTCTAAGCCGGCCGACATCATTCTCAATCACGTATACCGCGGAACTTGGCGGAGCTTTGCTCGGTATTATCACCCTTGTTTTATCTCCGAGTTGGCGTTTCACGCTTGCGATCTACTGGAGCCTATCGGCCGCGATCGTTTATCTCGCTCTAAGATCAAGAATTCTCACGGGGCTGGTCGCTGTAACCGTGTTTGCATTAACAGCGACATATCCGATTTTAGACCGTGAAGCAGCTATTATTTATTACAAAGGTTACTACGGTATCGAATCCCCATATATTGTTGAGACCAATTATTCACCATACCAAAGAATAGATATTGTTTCCATAAAGGGTTTCAATGCGCTTTTTCTCGACGGAGTAGCATTTTATTACGGTAAGCAATTGTATATGTACAACGAATATCTCGCCGATCTTCCGGCTTCTTTGCGCCCTCCCGGGAAAGCCCTTGTGATTGGGAGTGGAAGTTTTTCATCATCGGCGTATCTGCATCGTCGGGGATATGACGTTACCGTAGTCGATATTGATGCAAAAGTAGCAAGTATGGGATTTCATCATTTTTCCGCGATACACAAGTTAAAAAAGAACGACGTACACATTGTGACCACGGACGGACGAAAATTTCTCAATGACTCTCCTCCATCCACATATGATGCGATCTTAATGGATGTTCCGGCTCCGTTTCATATCAGAACGGCTCTTCTATTTACTTCGTCATTTTATCAACTTGTTAAATCGCGGTTAAAACCGGGCGGATTTGCATCTCTGTGTCTGTCCGGCATGATTTCGGACAATTATGCGAAATCCATTGCCGCCGCCGCAAGGGCCGCATTTCCATCAACCATTATCGCAGCATGTCCGAGAATCGGACTAACATTTTGTTACGCGGGAGATCCTCTTCCCTTCACATCCGATGATATAAGGAATGAGGTCAAACGACGGCATATAGTATGCAATGTAATCGACGAATCGAAGTTAGACAAGGTTTTATACGGCGTCCGGCCGCTGGATGAGGGGAATCTGTCAACCGTGGTCGCGATTTCACGAGGAATTCTTGAAAATGCATTTCGAACAGCGATGAATGAATAAACAAAAGAGGCTCATCATGTCAGCTATTATATGATTCAGAAATCAGACGGAAAAATAAATCGGCTGTTCATAATCGAAGCCATGCTTGTGGGGTTCTGGCTCGGACTTGCACAGGTTTCTCTCGGATTCGCGATTTTAACGGGAAGCGGAGCTATGATCACACATTTTTTTATTCTTACAGGTTGCTGGCTTGGCGGCGGTATTATCGGTGCATTTTTTCTTCATCGCGCATTAACTCTACTTTTTCCGACCGCGTTGATCGGAGTAGTTATCGGGCAAACAATTCTTCGCGAGATGCCGTTCATGTTCACAACACAGTTGATAGGATTTGCGGCGGGAGGAATCACGGGAACTTTCGCCGGAGCATATCTTACGAATCGCGCATTAGTATGGGAAGAGGTAAGGCGATTGCTTTTTTACGAAAACAACGGCTTCATCATCGGCTGGGCCGCGGCAACTTGTATGCTTCTGTCATATTCCAAAGCCTTGTCTATTTGTACAAATGCATTGGGCGGCGTATTGGTCATTGTTTTTTATACTCTTAGATTACCCACCAAGACTTGATTCTTTTTTTCTCTCTCGACTCCGTGTTTCCTGGACAGGAAAAATATCCTGCCGTAAAAAAACTATTGAGTCCTGCCTTTCGAAAACTCCTCAAGCTCGGCGGATTACGGCGCCAGCGCCTAATCCGCCCTACCCGAAAACTACCCGAAAACCGGCTTTCATTTTGCAGCTATCAATAAGTCGAGTCACAACGAAGATGTCTCCAATTTCAGGTTGAACATGGTTTGCGGCGGAGGTGCTTGGATACCCTTATCTCTACGAACTTTTCCGACAATGGCATCTCTCAGTATTATTGAATACGCTTGCCGGGGTTACCATGTCTTCAGGTATTTGAAGCCGCTCCCGCCGGAAGACAAATAAGAATTCAACGCCACCCGATAGTTCCTCTTGGGATCGAGGGGTTTACCATAACCGTCTGTCAGCTTGACAATCCGCTTTCCTTCAGGCAACTCCGGATCAAATGTAATCAGCAAATTCGACGGTACGAGATACCCATATTTCCCCCGGAATTCCCGTTTCAAACCTTTGGCTTTCAATCGGAAATTCTTCATGGCAAAATCCAGGTCGTCCTTGTTTATCGGGGTAAAAGGCACCGACCCAAGATCGGAATTTTCCGACAACCGACGGATCAAGTTGGGGCGATATGTGTCCATGCATATCTGAAGAATGAAAAATTACAAAGCGCACTTCCGCTAAACCAATGCCTGTAGCGTATAAACACAGGATGGTCAGACTTAAGAAAAGACGGCGGAAACGTATAGTCGACAATGACGATTTCATAAAGTAAATAATTTCTTAATTAAGATTTCTCTCAATCCGAAAGAAAAGAATTATACTCTATTATATAATTGCTCAGGTAGTCTAGTCGCCCGAGATTTCAATATCAAACAAAAGTTGAAAGGAGATAAGAAGAGATGAGCTCTCACATGACAACTCCGTTTCCAAAAAAATACGGGACCGAATTGTTTTGGTCTCACAATTGGCGAATAATATTTCGGCATTCCAAGATCGACATCCTCATCCGGCTGTTCACAGTAAGCGCGTGGATACTTTCCAGTTTAATCTCTGCGAATGCCCAAGTAATTCGTGAATCTCCTCTTTCATCGACACAACAACAAGCCCCTCAAAATGGCCCAGGGAAAAATTCATCATTCAAAGTTGATCGATTACCTAATCTCGTGTTTACCGCGGAGCAAGAAATCATACGACAGAAGACTATTAAAGCTCTGGAAGCAGATTTGGATGGATTTGTCGCCCGCTACTTGCTTGCTGCTTTAAAGGACCACAACGAGAAAAACGTAAATCCGGCTTCCATAACCGTGAAAGACGTGATACAAAGAACGCCTTTGATAATCAGCCCGGATGAAGCAAGAAGTCTTTTTAATGATTATGCGAAGGACATAGAAAGCCACTTCTTGTATTCACAATCAGTTCATGAAGCATCCAAATCCCTGGTTAAAGAAATATCGCGCCGAGCTCTTAGTATTCAAAATCCGCGCGGAGACGATCTCGTCGTCATTTTGGCTGGTGGAGCGGCTTCGGGCAAAACAACAAGTCTGAAAAGCTTTCCCGAGCTTGGTAATACGATTAATAAAGCCCAGATCATTTTTGACTCAACGCTTGCGGATTATCGTGAGGGACAAGAGAGGATCAGCGAATCGTTGAATGCCGGAAAACGGGTCATTATCCTGTATATTTTTACTCCGATCGAACTCGCGGCACGCTGGATGGTAGAACGCGCGCTCCGGGAGGGGCGGCGGGTGGGCCCAATAGGAATAGCCCGCTCCCATTGGTATTCCCAGGAGACGGTTCTTAGGCTTTTCTCGGAAACTCGCAATGATCCCAGGGTTTCTTTCAATCTCATCATGAGAGATGAGAAGACCGGGACAAAAATAGCCCCAATTGAAGAACTTAAAAAGCATCTATATTCCAACGATAAACGATTCGCTTCTTTTGAAGAATTCATCAACTATGCGAAAAAGTTGATCCTTGAAGAAGTTGCTCGGGTAAAAACCAGCTCTCAAAAAAGCCTTTTAACACCTCGAATGGAAGAAGCTTTTCTCAATGAATGACGGAAGTTAACGAACAACGATTACAATGCCGCATTCATTACAATCAACGCATTAATCGACACTATTTATCACACGCCTGGATTACGCACCAAGATTTGATTTTCTCAGCCGCTTGTTCCCAGGAAAGGGTTGTCTGTTCGCCGGTCGCCATTTTTTTTATGGTAATGGTTTCTTGAGAAACTTCGTTGGATCCGACGATGCCGGCGACGGGAACGTGTATCGACTCGGCATATGCAAGTTGTTTACCGATTTTTGGTGATTCGGGATAAACTTCGACATTTATTCCACCCGCGCGCAGGCGTTTGGCAACAAGAAGAACATCAGCGGATTCAACATCTTCGAATCGGCACAACAACAACTGCGGCCCCGATTGAAGAGTTTTGAACATTTTCTTTTCTTCCATGGCTTGGACAAGACGCTCGAAACCGATCGCGAATCCGACGGCGGGAATTTCCTCACCGCGAAACATTCCGATTAATCCGTCGTATCTTCCGCCTCCGCCAAGACTTCCATTCAACCCGGGAATTTTAATCTCAAAAATCGGACCGGTGTAATAACCTAATCCTCTAACCAACGCGGCATCGATTTTCAGATGGCCTTCAGCCGGCGTTGAAGCCAACAAATCGTATAGTTCTCGAAGCTCAGCCAAAGGCTTTTCGGCTTCCGGCAAATCGGAAAAGAGGTTGGCAAGATCATCGATTTTGCCGATTTCATCCGCATCCGGATTGCGACGAAGAATGGTCAATAAATCTTCGGACAGCTTTTTCTCAATTCCCCGGTTTTCAAGTTCCTTCAAAACACCCTCTTCGCCGATCTTGTCCATTTTATCCACCGCGACAAGAACCAAAGCTTCTTTCGCGGGGGATATTCCGGCACGTGTGATCAGGCACTTCAACAATTGCCGATGATTGAGATGAAAATAGAATTCGGAAAAACCCAGTTCTTTGAATACTTGAGCTACCGCACCGCACACCTCGGCTTCAGCGATCAGGGAAGCGGTTCCGGTGATGTCGACATCACATTGTATGAATTCCCGGAATCTACCTTTTCCCGGGCGATCGGCACGCCAGACCGGTTGAATTTGATAACGCTTGAAAAATCGTGGAAGCGTGCGATTATTGGCAACAAGCCGCGCCAGAGGAACGGTCAAATCGTAACGTAAACCCAGTTCCGCAAGATCCTTCTCCTCGGGTTTATCCTTCTCGAGAGCGCGGGACAATTTATCGCGTCTGTGAAGAATGCGGAAAACAAGCTGATCGCCTTCGTCTCCGTATTTTCCCAATAGAGCCGTCAGATTTTCGATCGACGGAGTTTCAACGGGAAGAAAGCCGTAGGTTTCATACACGCGCCTGATTACCGTTTCGACATGGCGACGACGAGCAAGCTCTTCAGGAAGGAAATCCCGCATCCCGCTGGGGGGTGAAGCGCTGATATTCATTATATGGAGTAGGTCAGCGAACTCTTAAGAGACAGGCGCCTTGCGAACACCTTTTTATGATGATCCGATGGATCTGATCACTCAGTGGTTCGATGATTTTAGGAATGCCGTCCAAGCCGATGCTGAATTGATTTTTCATAAATGACAACCTCCCTTTCAAAAAGCTAAAACCCGACAAAACATCAAAATTAGAATCTTCTTGATATAATAATCGGCTTTTTCTGCTCTAAAATGAAGAGGAGGATATAATTATTCGACGAATCCTCGAACCTCGAAAGCTTCGATTTCGTTTTTTCGTCCTCTAACCTTCATCGAACCGCGTGGGATCAGCTTGAATTTTCCTTCAGTCAGTCGTTCTTTAATCCAGCTGGAGATGAGAACTTCGCCATGGGCAGCCGATGACTCCAAACGAGCGGCGACGTTAACTGTGTCGCCGAGCAGAGTGTATTCCTGGTGAACTTCCGAACCGACGTTTCCGACCACGACATCCCCGCCGTTGATTCCGATCCCGATGGATTCGATTGGAAAATCAGCTCCGGTGTTTCCTTGGCTTCGAAGGCGAGCCAGTTCCTCACGCATTTTCAATGCCGCGATTACGGCCTTTTCAGCTTCATTGCCATGGCTGATTGGAACGCCGAAGAAAGCCATCAGACCGTCTCCGATGTATTTGTCGAGAATACCGCCGTTATTGAAAATAACTTGCGTCACGGCGGTAAAATATTTATTTAAAAAAGCAATTACTTGTTCCGGCTTCAGTTGCTCGCAAATCGCGGTGAATCCGCGAACGTCGGCAAACAACACGACGGCTTCGCGCCTGGCACCGCCCAGGGAAATCGCCTCGGGATGTTCGAGAAGCTCGGCAAGCAGGTTCGGCGAAACATATCGATGAAACAATTGCGCAATGGTATTTTTCTCCTTCCTTAAAAAGATGGCGTCCATAAGAGTCGAGGTAACCCATGCAATACCCAACGCAAACCATATATCAAAAATGTTAACAAGTGTGCCCAAAGCATAAAAGATGTACATATAAATTGGGATTGACAAAAAACCTAAAGATAAAAGTACAAAAAATCCTTTTTCTACTCTTAACCTTCCGGATAGTATCGCGCCAAAACCAGCTAATAACAAACAACAACAACACCAAACAGGTCCGGAAATTTCCCTTGGTAACTCTCCGGCCAATAACCCTTCAAGGATATGACCATGAATTTCAACTCCGGGGAAATCACCCTTTACAGAGAACGGCGTATGAAAAGAATCTCTCAGTATTTCAGCCGTTCCTCCGATTAAAACAATTTTGTCGCGAACCTTTTCTATTGGAATTTTATCTTCCAACACATCCGCGATGGAAAAGCTGGCTAGTGTTCCGGGACCACCAAGAAAACTGATAATTGAGTGACTGTCGTAGTCCAAAGGCATGTTGACAATTCCACCGCCAGGACGAGGAACGCTGATATATGTCCTATGATAAACAACATCCGCCGGAGATGCTTTTATTTGAGCTAAATAAAGAGCAAGAGAAAACGGAATTCTGCATGGTAAATCTCCTCTTGGGGCATAAAGTCTAAACCTTCTGACGAAATTATCGCGATCAAGCGTTAAATTCGCGTATCCTTCACCAACGGCTTGTTCAAGGCAAAAAGCTCGCCCTTCAAGCCAAACATTGGTTATATATTCATCCTTGCTTAGATAACAATTACAAACGACTCTTTGAGAACGTTTTACAGCATCGGTTAATGCTTGATTTTCCTCGGAGGTTCCGGTATCTTGAAAAGTTATATCAAACCCAATAATACTCGCATCCATGGCCGTGAGCTTATCGACTAATGTCGCGTAAATACGTCTATCAAGCCTGGATTTATCTCCGAGATATTTTTTCAATGTCGTATTATCAATGGCTGCAATAACCACTTGTTTTCCAAATGTTTCATTAACGCTTATGTCACGATTATAAGGAGTAAATCCGCCCTTCCAATACCAATAAAAATCTAAACTTTTTAATGAAAATAATCCGCCACCGGTAAATAATAGAAATAATCCCATTAAACAAGCTGCAATGAAACCTATTGCAATAAGTTGTTTAGAGGATCTTTTCATCTAGGTGTGCATACACAAGCTCGTTTGTGGTTCGATACCTCACCATAAACGACTGTTTTGACCTTTTTCACAGATTTTTAAATCTCATTTGATAATTTAATAAATAAAAAATCGCGATATTTATCTTAATTTCGATTCAATTATAAAATAATCCATTTTCGTCGCCACGACTTTTTTTATCAAACCAGCCAACCCTGCATCGCCTCCGAAAGTTTTTTTTAGCGAACTCAAGGAACCGCAGATATTTTTCTCATTAGCCAGATATTCTAAAAAAAGCGGTTGATGTCCGGAAAAATCATCCTCCAATTCCGTTATTCGAGATTTGACTTTCGCCAATACCGGTTCACCGTTCCCAAATCCGTCTTGAAGTAAAACACCGATTTTTTCAATATCCAACAATCGTCGTATTGTCGGATTAATTTTCCGTTTCGCCAAGTCACCTTCATAAGGGCTTTGTAAGATTTTTAAATAGGCATCCTCGGCACCTGCAAAATTCATGGAAATCTGGTCAATAACCATCATGCCGCCAAAAATGTTTCCACGCAAACTCGATACGGCGGAAAACACTTTAGTACCCAGCGTTGAAGCATTGAGAGGGTTATTCAATAATGTCGGCATTGAGGGAAGAAGGCGAACAACCAACGAGAAAATAATCGTCGCTTTTTGCTCGTATAATTGCGCGACTCTTTCTTGATAGAGAGTGGCCTTGGCCTTCGACTTCGGATCGGAAGAGCCTTTCAATGCATCCCGCAACTTCTCGGTTTCCTCGATATATTGGTTGTAAACGGATGTAGTACCTTGCGTCATTATTACTACGAACAAAGCATGCCCCAAAGCTTTTAATACTTGAGGATCGCCGCCGCCGTTATAAGTCATAAAACTCTGTAATGTCGGAGGATTCGGCGCAGTATCAGAGGCCAACCAATGCCACAAGCCCCATCCTGCATCCTTTTCGGTAAGAACCGGAGCATTCGTGGAAGAAATAGCCGCCGTAGTATCTAATCCATACATCATTTGGCTAACGACGTATTTTTGATCGATTCCGCCCGCATCCTTCCAGAATATTGACACGATCACATTAATAAGATTGTCATACGATTGGGATGATGAAGGCATCGGAACAAATTCGCACGCAACTTGGCATTTAAAGTTCTTCAGTTGATTGTAAAAAGATCCGGCGTCTTTCGTAATCGGCAAATCGTCTCCTTCACTCAAAAAATCGAGATTCTGAGTGTTTTCCAAAAGTCGGAAATAAAAACTCTGACCATCGACAACCGATTTTAATTCCCCCGAAGCAGAAGCCACCAGTTGTGAAAAAAAATACGGATCTTCTCTAATTCTATTATTAATGTCTTCAAGAATTTTTTGGGAAAGGAACATGGCGGTAAAGTGTTCCGCGCTGAAAGCCTCCCCACGGACACCCTCTTTTCTAAAAATTTGGATAATCCCCAATGCGGAAACCGCAAGAATCGTTATTGCGATAACGACTTCCAGAATCGAAACTCCTACCAGCAATCTTTTTTTCATTACCCGACTTCTACCTCAAACTGCCATTTCTGCTAATCACGAACCACCAGCTATTCCACTGCGACCGAGACTGCCGCTGCGGCCGGGACTGCCGCTACGACCGGGACTGCCACTGCGACCGGGACTGCCACTGCGACCGGGAACCAAGGAACTACCATTCTCACCTTCATTGCCGCTCTTCCCGCTCTTGCCATTCTTGCCATCATAGAGGCCTTTCCCTGCTACCGTGAAGGGAAAGCTATCATTATCGTAACCCTCACCATATTCCCAATCATTCCATGAGGGGGCGTCATATTCCTCATTAATTTTTCTGAGACCTTCATTATATTTCACTTCAGCAGATTTGATATCTTTATTTTTTATTTCCTTTTCAACATCGGCGAAATATTCAGATAAATCTGTTTGTAAGCAGGGATCATCGGGTTTGTTCTTTTTCAACCAATCTTCATATGTCTTTTTTTCATCGGGATGAAATCCCGTAATTAATGGCGTGGAATTCTTAAGACCAGGCAATGAATTCGGTGATAGTTTAGGCAGGACAGCATTAATCTTTGCAATGCTTATCATTATCGGCGAAACCGTATTAAGCAACTTTACAGGTGGAACTCCTCCCAAATTTTTTATGGCATCCTCCGGAGAAAATGTTTTTTGCACTTCAGCGGAGATTTGCCTTGCACCGCTTTCATTATCTTTGCGTTTTTGAAGCATTTCGTCTATTGCCTCGGTGTATTGATCCACATTCGTCGCATTTTTCTGTGGAGCTTTCTCAGGATCGAGTTCAAATCGATTAACCGGAATTCCTTGAAAAAGACCGGTTAAAATATTCTGATCGAATCTTATTCTCCAAAAGAAGCATCTCATGGCATTTTTGTAATTTGCCCTTATCCAGATGTCGGCATAGTATGATCGATTCGGTGTGTTCTGAATGAAATAATCGTATGTGCCAAACCCATAGGGTTGATCTGATTTTGAATCGGGAGCATCGGCAAACCATCTTTCTTCCCAAGGTTTGCTCATAAGCCTTGACAACAACTGATTCATTCCGGCTTCCCCGATATATTGAACGCGAATGTTTGCGTCGGAATATTCCAGTTGTTTTTGTACGCCTTGCATAAGAAAAGAGATGGTTGCCCCTCCCAGGAAAAGAAGAACCAAGATAAGGAAAGCAAACCCCATGGCAATCGCTTTACGGTTTTTCATAAGCCACCTCCGGCGAAAACCTGCTCATTTTTTCAGCGCCTTTCCTCGGTTTTATGGAAGAGGCAACCGCACGAAAAGCCGGAGTGAAAATCAATTTTCGCTCCGGCAAATCAGCTTAAGGCTATTCAAGACCGGCACAAACCTCTAAAACTATCGTCCACCGGAATCTTCAATAACCGTGATTTGACCCGATAAATTCGGATCTTGGAAAGTGTTGACCTGTTTCGGACCATTCATCCCGTTTTTATCGCAAGCGGCTTCCATGAATGCAGCAACGTCAATGGATTTCCCGTCTGCTTTGTTCATGAATGCGACAACTCCCTCGCTAACCGTTAAACTGGACGAATCCGGCGTTGCCGTTACTTTGCCAACGGTACCTTTGATACTTGCAACGACATGGTCGGTATCGATCTCAAATTTTTTGGCGCCTTCGGTTCCTTTAGGAACGTAAAAATAAATCACACCCTGAATTAGTCGTGTATACATGACTTTTTGACTAGTTTGAGCCATTTGTTGTTTCTTCATTTGATAATCTGTCTTGGGCATAACCCGAGTTTTAGCTCCGGTGGAAAACATCAGAACAACTTCCGATGTTTCCGTTGTACGGATGATATCGCCTTCGAATAACGAAAGCTTGCCTTCGATTTTTACAAAATCTTTATCGGCGGCTCTCTTAACCAAAGCGTCACCTTTTTCGATTTTGTCTACAAAAGCCATCGGATCATTCGATGTGCTTTGCGTTCCGCATCCGGCGATAATGAGAACTCCGAAAAGGATTAAAACTAGAATACTCCTCGTGGTTTTCATATCTGTCCCTCCCGTATTAAATTCCCGCCGCGTTTATCCGCGGTAATTCACAACTCTTCCTCAGATGTAACATTTTGGAGCCGAACGTAGCTCACTAAAGAATAATCTCCTTTGCCCCCTCGCAGTTGTGTCGTCACCAAAACACCGCCATAGTTATAAGTGGTAAAATTCAGCTTCAAGACATGCTCCATCAGGCAACGCGGTTCTTCGATAGTCGCTCCTCCGGGATCTCGTAAAATGGTCATGGCCCGATATATGGAAACACCCTCTTCCTTGGATTTCACGGTATCCTCGACAAGATAGACCATTCTAACATTATTCACACTATCCTTGAAAACAAGGTGTGAAAGCGTCATGCCGGGGGGGGGAGCAACGATTTCGATTCCTTGCTGAAGTTCCCGGTATAGATTAATAATGGCTTTTCTGGCTTCCATTTGAAGAACAAGCCTTTTGGAAAGGTTTTCCGAGTGTTTCCCACCGATAAAAAGCGTAAAAACTCGAGATCCTATGGCCATGAACATGGCGAATATTCCCACGGCAATCACCATTTCGGGCAAGGTCACTCCCCGGTACCCGACGGATATTGTTCCTTTGCTGATCTGCATGGCTATCGCTCTCCGAAGGTGAACTTAGATAACGGAACCCCCAGCTCAGGATCCGACATCGGATTAAAGACCTCTACCGCGGAAAAATTTCCGGATTTATCTATGGAAATCTTTCTCAACCCTTCAACTTCAACCGTTTTACCTTGAGACGCAATTCTAATTTTACCTTGAGCCACCTCGACATTGTACCCCTTTCCCGAATCAAAGGCAACTCTCCAGATTGTTCCGATGACTTTGAGCGTAGCTTCGCCAAGCTTCAACTCCAACGTTTCAGATTTTGCCGGATTGAATTCAAAACATATCCGGCCTTCGGATAAAGCAAGGTTAATCCCTCCGTTGGAATCTTTAGCGGAAAGAAGTTCCGTGATTTTGCCAGGGCCACCCCAAAGTTTCAATCGACTTCCGTGGTTTGAGATCAAAAGGGCTTCTCCGCTTGGTGTCAGTTCGAGTGTTCCGTTGGTCAGTGATGAACCTTTCGCCGACTGAAACGACTTAAAGTAATTAAGATTTTGAGTAGAGGATTTTTTGAAAAAAGCCGCGTTAACAATCAAAAAAGTCAGCAAAACGACGGTAAGCATAGCCGATAATTTTGTAAGTGATATACTCGAAAAATTGCGCCATATCGGCATATTTCGAGACCATCCATTCGTGTTGTTTCCTGAGTAAGTATCCGCGGATATCAATTCACTGAGGCGCGTTAAGTAACCAAAAGAATTTTTCGATTCGACGATCGGGGCTTGACTAGATAGTATTTTATTGAGGAGATTTTCGGGAAGCCGTTTGTCACGGCTCTCAGAAAGCAAGGTTTGATAGGAAATAATATCCGCTCTAAAACTTCCGCACGCGGGACATGATTTCTCATGCCCGTTGCCTGGAGCCTCCCAGACGGGGGTTTGCCCGAGGCATTCCCCATCAAGGGCTTGGCTGATAGCTTCTCGGTATTTTTTGCATTCCTCGTTCACGATCATTCCTTTAGAATATCTCGAATTTGGTTTCTTGCTCGAAAGATATCCGAAGCTACTTGATTATCGTTTTTCTCAATCAATTCACCGATTTGAGAATAAGTCAGACCCAAACATTCTCTCATTAAAAAAGGAAGTTTGAGTTCGAGAGGAAGCGCTTGAATGGCTTTGTCGAGACTTTCCATGGTCGCTTTCTTTTCGGCAATGACCGCGGGATCTTGAGGATTTCCCGAAACTTGAGGGAAATTTTGCCGACCGGGAGCGCGACGACGAAGAATTTGCAACGCGTGATTTTTGGCGATGGCATAAACCCAACCACGCACGGAACCCAACGCCGGATTTTGTTGCCGAGCTTTTTGAAATATCGTAGAAAATGTTTCCTGCATGACATCCTCGGCATCCTGAGCGCTACCCATCAAACTCTTCAAGAAGGAATAAACTCTGGGACCAAGGCATTCCAGAAGCATTCTCATCCCCTTGGAATCACCTTTTTTAAAGGCGGCAAGTGCAACCCTAGCTTCCAGTTCTATCTTATCAGGAGGTTCCAATTATTAAGATGCTCTTTCTCGATAAAAACTTTGAAAATATTTTCTAAAATTCTACTCTATCGTTTTTTGTAACATTTTAGCGGTTTGCGAAATTTAAGGGCTAACTTGGCTTCTGATCAGTGTTTTGCTCGAAATAGTATGAATTTGCCCAAATTGGCTCACAATCGATGTCTCCAGTGTTTTTTAAACGCTAAGTTATCGTTTTTTTAAGTCGAGATACTCGTACAAGCGAGCTTTAAAATCAGGCGTAAATGCGCCGAAAAGAGTCTTTCCGTTAATTTCGACAACGGGAACAATATCCATTCCTCCTGTTAATGCCATAGCTTCGCGCCATTTTTCATCGCTTTCTTCGACGTCGAAATTTTCAAACGCGATTCCCTCTGTATTTAAGAAAGATAATAGTGCCATGCAATGCGGACACCATTTTACGGTAAATATTTTAATCCGGTTGGAGCTTTTCATTCGATTTTTCCTTCAATCCCGAAACGGGTAGTTTTTCTTCTAATCTTTCCTCACGAGAAACCTAAGAACGAAAATCACAAAAAAAATGCATATCGTTAATAATGCCGAAAGCGGAGCCCATAGAGGCATTTTAAATCGGCGGTCAAAATCAATATCAACCACAATTTCCTTGGGAATTCGAGATTTTAAATCGACGGGAAGAATCCTGGCAAGAGTCATGGTTCTATCATCGCCATCGTATCTCTGGGATGCCCGAACGTATAACGCCTCTGCAATCTTCTCGGGATCTTCATTTAAACCGGAGGTTACAGGAAGAATTTCTTCAAGCGGTTGCGAAACCAACAAACCTTGAGAAAAAAACAAGATCCAATCCCCCACTTTCAGTTTGAAAGGCCCAAGGATCGCCGATTCATCGGTGAACAATTCGGAATGTAAAGGGGCCACAACTGAAGAATTTTCCTCGGCAAAGGCAAGTTTCAGTAATCCGCAGGGTTCCAGTCGATGCATGGCGCTTCCGATGCGGAACAACGCGCCGCAGGTTCCGGTGCGACACGCCAGGATATGGCCTTCCACGATAAAGGCGACGGCAAAATCCACGTCGCAAGTTGCGAAACGAGTTTGGTTCGCCCGCAATTCCCGAATTTCAGATAAAATCGTAGGCAAGAGTGTTTTAAGTTCCTGATTAGCTCTTTGAGCATCAAAACGGGATTGGATAAAATAAATCGATTTTTCCCATTTGGAAGCCGCAAGCTCAGCTAATTCACGCCCGGCGGAGCCGCGGCCATCAGCGAGAATGACAACACCGCGTTCTTCATTGACCTTAAGAACATCTTGATTTTCTTCTCTTATAGTTCCCGCTAAGCTTCGTTTCCAAACAAGCATAACTATTCCTCAACCCCTGAAAACTCCATTCCTTCGCGCAAGGGCCTCCAAAACCGGTTATCCGGTTATAATCGACAAATGAAACTTACGTAGTCAAAGACGGTGCTTTTCTGTCAAGCATTCTATCGAGACTGTTCTTTAACGTGTGAACTTTCTCGACTACATCCAAAAGCCCTTTTGAGCGTAAACCGGAGATTAAACTCTCGACGAAGACAAGCTTGACCTTCGGATGCGACGGCGCCACATATCCCGGTGAACGATCATCGGCGAGCACCCAATATAATAGTCGATCACAATAAGGAACCCAGTTCGAAAAATCGGCAAAATCATCATAAGCGCTGATTTTAGCGACAACTATTTGCGGAACGTATTCCACTTGGTTGGCGGCATTGTAATAAATCCGCTCGGTGTCAGGTATGATGGAAGCAACCTTAAGGTTTGGAAGGGTCACCTTGAATTTCACTTTTCCAAAATGCGTAACGCTGATTTTCTCTGCCAGAGTAGCCCATTTATTGGAAATATCACGAATTTCCTGAGAAAAAGCGAAAAGCGTTTTTTGGAATGTTTCGTTGGTTTTTATGTTTTCAAAAGCATTCTCGACAGCGATAAAAGGGGAATGATTGAAAAGCGTTCCCAGCATAATACCAAGACCGTTGTTGATAAAATGCCGCCTGGTCAATTGGGAAGGCGCGGTTTCAACTTCCCATTGGAGACGATCTTTAACCAACCACAAGGTCGCTTCTTTCGCCAGTTCGAGAGCGGTAGAGGAACGCCACAAGTCGCCTTGCTCCGAGTATTCCCAAGGTTTGAAGCGTTCAGGATAAGCATTGTCTATGACCAGAAAAATATTTTGATTAAAAAGATCCAGCAATTTTGATAAACCATGCTGATGAAATTCGCGCAATGTAACCTTTCTAGGAATTTCCTCGACGGGAATCGCCAGGCACTTTTCAACCAACCATTTCGTGGCTATTTTCGCGATATCGAATCTGTCTTCCCGAAACCATATCAAAGCTTCTTCATCGACGAATTGCCAGGGTTGGAAAACGTCCGGATAGATGGATTGAACGAGTTTAAATACGGAATCTTCATAGCTGTTTAAAAGCCGAGCCAGGCCGGCTTCCCTTAAAACTTCAATCGTCAGCATTTGTGGTAAATCGCCGCGGCTGCAACCCAGTTTAACGGTCATCAGCCATTCGAGAGCCTCGCGGGCTTTTTCTTCCAAAGGACCGCTCCGCAGCCATAATTCTTCTTCACCGAATTGCCAGGGTTTAAACCTGTTGGGCATGACCAGTTCGATTATTTTAAAAAGACTGCCGCCCGCCCATTCCAATACTTGATCAAGGCCGCTTTCAACGCAGAAATCGTTTGTAAATTCCAAAGGTATTTTTTCCTGATCGCTCAATCTTTCCGATAAAATCTTCAATGCATGTTTAGCCATGGATTTTGAAAACAAAATGGCGGATTGTTCATTTTCAAAAATAAAAGCCGGAAGTTTTCCTTGGCGATCGAAAACGCTTTGAAACATTTCGATTATTTCGTCTTCCGTCATCTGTTCCGGTGATTTGCCGTATTTTCTCGTAAATCCTTCCGGGCTCCGTTCCAAATCGAGCATATTCATGCATTCATGAAGTTGTACAAGGGAAATTTGCATCCTGCCGCACATTTCATCATCCGTTAAGAAAAGATAATCTTCTTGAATGTGCGTAAGCAGCGTTTTAACGACAGGATCGTTAGGATCAAGTCCGTATTGCTGCACCGGTTGAACGGTTTGCGCATCAGTCGACTGAGACGGAACCTGTTGTCCTTGCTGAGTAATCATTACAGGCATCATATATTTGGGAATTCCCATACCGCTCATGCTTAAATAATTGCCTTCATCATCCGAAGGCGTTACATATATGACTTCCTCAAGCGTGGTTTGGCCTTCAAAAGCTCTCTGTAAAGCGATTTCCCGCATCGTCTTCATTCCGCCGAGACGTGCCACGCGCTTAATCACCATTTCGCCTCCGCTTTCCATAACGACATCCCGCATGGAGGAATTAACCAACATGGTTTCATAAACACCAAGACGCCCGTATCCGCCCGTTTGGTTGCATTCCTTGCAACCGGTTCCCTTATAAAATTTAACTCCGAGAATTTTACTGGGCGGAACTTTCAGTCTTTGTAAAGTTTTTTGCGACGGCCGATATTCCGTCTTACATTTGGGGCAGATTCGATGAAGAAGTTTCTGCGCGACGACAACTCTAACGGCAGCCGTAACGAGATATGGCGGCACTCCCATGTTGATGAGACGATTGATGGTCGCCGGAGCGTTATTCGTATGTAAAGTCGAAAGAACTTTGTGACCGGTGAGAGACGCCCGAAAAGCAATTTCAGCGGTTTCCAGATCGCGGATTTCTCCTACAAGAATGATATCGGGATCTTGCCTCAGAGATGCACGCAAACCGTTGGCGAAATCAAGGCCGATTTTCTCATTTATTTGAACTTGAGTAATGCCGTCGATGCGATATTCGATGGGATTTTCAATCGTAAAAATATTGATTTCCGTGCTGTTGAAATATTTCAGCATTCCGAACAACGTCGTAGTTTTTCCCGCGCCGGTCGGACCGGTAACCAGGACCATGCCGTAAGGTTCGTCCAAGATAGCCTTAAGCCTGTCGAGATCATCCGGAAGGAATCCGATGTTATCCAGCTCGAAAGCCGACTCGCGGTGAAGCAGGCGCAAGACCGCTTTTTCTCCAAGAAGGCTTGGAACCGTGCTGACGCGGAAATCGACTTCCCTGTTGTCCATCTTGACTTTCAAGCGTCCGTCTTGCGGCAATCGTCTTTCAGCAATATCGAGGTGTGAAAGAATTTTTATGCGACTGATTAGAGGAGCTAAAAGACTCTTGGGACCGGTCAAAGCGTCGTGAAGAATACCGTCTATTCTAAATCTGACCAGTAATATCTCTTCGCGGGGCTCGACGTGAATATCCGAAGAGCGTTTAAGAATGGCCTGTTTGAAAACCGCGTTCAAAAACTGAACAACGGGTCCCTCTTCCGAAGTCTTACGCACGACATCGACACCATCGTCGCCGCGATCGCCAAAGCTTTCCTCCCCGCTAACCGAGAAGCCTTCCCATGAGTAAATTTGCTTGATGGACAATTCTATTTGGCTCTTAGGAGCGATTAAGACTTCGAGTTTACATTGCGTCAGAAAAGCGATCATATCTTTCGCCAAAATATCAAACGGATCGGCCATTACGACGGTCAGTTTATTCCCGCTTTTCTTGAAAGGTATTATTTTATATTGTTTGGCTTGATATTCGGGAATCAATGAAAGAATTTTCGCGTCAACCTTGATATTGGTCAAGTCGATTACGGATATTCCTAAAAACTCGGCCCAAAGATCAAGCACGTCTTTTTCCGTCATGAAACCCAAACGAATCAAAATGTCTTCCAATCTTTCGAGAGTTTGAGCTTGTATGATCTTTGCTTTTTCGAGTTGTTCTTCGGAAACAAGCTGCTTCTCGATCATCAGTTCATCGATGTTATGCTTGGTTGATTGTGAATTACTCATAGGACCTCCAAGTGGGGATCATTCTCCGGCGACAACGTCTATTCTATAGGTTCGGCGTTCAACCGACAGGTCATGAAATTTGAATTCCGGGTATCCGTATAAACGCATTATGACGTAACCGATTCTTTTCGCCTCGAACACAAGAATCGTATTTTTTCCTTCCACCCGATGTTCAATAGGAGAAACACGATGATCGTTGTAGTCATACTCTATTCGCCAACTGATATTCGTATCATTCAAAACTTTCGGCACCTGGATTTCAAAGGTCTGATTGATTTTAACTTTCAATGTGCGACTGTCGATGACCCTGGGAGGCAACAATCGAAAGGATACCGAATTGGAAACAAAGTGCCTGGGAACCGTCATCACCATTCCCTCGGCCTTGTAAATACCCTGCGGTAAAGCACAACCAACACGGTCAAGGGTAGTCCAGGAAAGGGTCTGAGTTTCAACCTCACCAGGTTGAATCGGGATGGAATGCGGAGCTTCATACCATCGCAAGCCTTGAGACCATCTGAATATTTGCGCACCGTTATGAAAACCCGCCATATCCCATCTTTGGCCGGTCGGGAAATAGATATTCACCGGTTTATCCGTTTTGTTGCGTATCGAAATCGTAAAGGAAGCAATATCGCCGGCGGGTAATTCCTTGCGTTCGGGTGAGATGCGAATTTCAAGATCCGAGGGATTGATGAATTCCCAATTTCGCCACGACGCCTCGGCGCAAATAGAAAAACTGCACGCAACCATCAGCAATAGAACGATTCGTTTCATGCCAAGATAATACACTACCGACAAGTGGAACGCAAAGAAGATGAACTCGAATTATCCACGCATCATTCAGACCTTGGTGGAAAACAACCTATTCATTTCGGTTTCATAAAGATTCGCCGTCAAAATCAATGTTTCTCAACAAAGCCTTCTGATGATTTTCCGTGGCATAACAGTAAACGCAACCATGTCGACAAGAGCCGCAAGAGCCGATATCCCAACTTGGAGCACAACGACAAAGCGGTCGCTGCCCGGGGTCTTTCTCAATGGGGAAATGAACGTGCAACACATCCCGCAACCACACCGGGTCAATGCACGCGCCCCCGGCGATTCCGGATTTACCGAAGATTTCAAGATCTTCACAGCAGGAGGCAATGGGTATATTTTTTTCTTTCGCGATCGCAACCAGTTTTTTCAAGAAATCTTCAAAATCGGCTTTCTTTTCCGGTTGAAGATCGAATCGCCAACCTTTTCGCTCAACGGGTTTCAGATTACGCAACGTTTTTCCGTAAAAATCGGCCAAGCTGACGATACATTGATGAACTTTTCCTTTCAGCAACTTCGCGATTCTTTCAAAATTTCGCAAATGCCATTGAAAGTCGGTAAAATTCGAAATCAATATCGGGTCGTACCGCCATGCAATTTTGTCTATTCCAATCGTATGTCCGAGTTGCTCAACGCCTTTGACGACTTTCTCAACCGCCGGCACATGCGTATCAAGCAACGAAGGATACCCGGTTATCGTTATAAGAAAAACGAATTTGAACCCCAGCGATTGCAATTCAACCACGTTGTCTTGAAACGGCTGGGGATTTCTGGTCCAAAAGACGATGGCGTCAACGGATTTCGCAGAAATTTCAACCCGCCTGTACTGATTTGCATTGAAGGGATTTTTTACAAGGCAATATCCGCCTTCAACACGCTTCATGAACCATTCACCAAAAAAAGCGGGGATATCCGTTCGGCGTGAAGCGCTTATTATTCTTGAAAACTTTGCCATCAAACGAAAATAAATTGAACGAAGTTATTGAGATAACTTCGAACCGCTTGTCGAGGCCGGAGGAAAAGCATTTGCACCGGAAGCTTGGGGAATCGGAAATATTACGATTTCTTCAGGTTTTACCAGCCCAAGCCGTTCCCGGGCCATTCTTTCAATTCCTTCGGGCGTGGAGAGGTTGTCCAGATTTTGCTTTAATTTTCTATTCTCACGTTCGAGGTTGTCGATTTTTTGATTTAGTTCCACTTCGCGCATCATCAACGCATGAATCGTGGAGTATCGAGAAAGATAGATAATGGAAAGCGCAACGCAAAAAACAACGGAAACAATAAACATTATTTCCGTTGAAAATCTAATTTTTTTCTTTTTTGACGTTTGTTCGTCGATCATCAAGTTTCTACGCGAGAAAGGAATCCAAAGAATTAATCGGCTTTCTCCTCTTTTGCGGGAATCCGAACCACGGAAATCAACTGATCGTTTTCTTCGAGGGTAATTAATTTTACGCCGGATGCCGCTCTTCCGGTTGAGCGAACCGTATCCGCGTTAAGTCTGACCACTTTGCCCGTTTTGGTTACGACCATCAGCTCATCACCTTCAAACATCCGTTTGATCGAGAGAACTTCTCCGGTCTTTCCCATTACCTTCAAATTTTTAACGCCTTTGCCGCCGCGATGAGTGACCCGATATTCATTGATATCCGTCTGTTTTCCAAATCCTAGTTCGGAAACCGTCAACAACATGCCGTCAAAGGGAACATATTCCGTGACAATGCCGGCTTCGGAAGCAACATCTTCGTCGACGATATCCTCATCGAGAGAATCTTCTTCAAGGATATCTTCCGGTTCTTCTTCCGAAGGTATATTTTCCAAAGGCTCTTCGGAAGATTGTTTTTCCGGTAAATCGATTGAAGTTTCCGAACTTTCGCTCGGAACAGCCGGCAACACTTGATCGTCAGCAGCAACTTTTGCTTCCAATGATCTTGAAAATACCTCCATGCCGATGACGACATCGCCGGCTTCTTTAAAGGAGATTGCCCGCACTCCACGCGCAGAGCGACCCATGACCCTTATTTCCGCTTCCGGAAATCGGATGGCATTACCCTTCCTCGATGCTATGACGACCTGTTCGCCACCCTTGATGGTTTTTACGCCGACAAGTTCATCGCCATCGTCAAGATTAATGGCGATTATTCCTTTCGAATTGGGGCGCTTGAAATTAGCCAAATCGGTCATTTTAGCGACTCCCTTTCGAGTCACCATAAAAATTCTACGACTTGAATCGAAAGTCTTCACAGGAAGAAGAGCCGTAATTTTTTCATTGTCGGAAAGATTCAACAGATTGACAATAGCTCGCCCGGAGGCTTGCTTGCCGCCTTCGGGAATCTTATAACCTTTGAGCCAATGTGCTTTACCCGTAGAAGTGAATACCAAAAGGAAGGAGTGGGTAGTGGCAAGAAACATATGCTCGATAACATCATCTTCTTTCACTCCCATGCAAAAGCTGCCTTTTCCTCCCCGGGCGATTTGGCGGAAGTGACCCGGAGGAAGACGTTTGACATAACCGTTTTTCGTGACGGTAATGATGATATCCTCTTCCTGCATCAAATCTTCGGCATCCAGTTGTTCGGCAATCGTCGACGTTATTTGCGTGCGGCGCGGATCAGCGAACTTTTCACGAATTTCAGTCAATTCCGCTTTTATGATTTCACGAATTTTCAGATCGGAAGCCAAAATATCCTTTAATTTTTCGATCAATGCCAATGTTTCGTGATACTCGGTGACGATCTTTTCACGTTCGAGACCTGTCAATCTTTGCAGTCTCATTTCCAAGATCGCTTGCGCTTGTTTGTCGCTGAGCATGAAAGTATCCATGAGACCGGTTTTGGCGGCCGCCGGATTCGAAGCTTCCTTGATCAGCTTTATTACCGCGTCGAGGTTATCCAACGCGATGGTCAAACCTTCCAATATATGCGCTTTTTCTTGGGCTTTTCTCAGTTGAAAAGTCGTACGGTTCGTGATTATCTCACGGCAATGATCGATATAAACGCTCATCAAGCTTTTCAAATCGAGAACGACGGGACGATTATCGACGAGAACCAGCATTATTACACCGAATGCCGTTTGCAATGGAGTATGCCGGTAGAGTTGATTGAGAATTACATCGGTATTGACACCCTTGCGAAGCTCGATGCACACCCTCATGCCTTCGCGATTGGATTCATCGCGCAGATCCGTTATTCCGTCGATCTTCTTTTCCCTGACCAGATCGGCGATTTGCTTAACCAGTTTCGCTTTGTTTACCTGGTATGGAAGTTCCGTTACTACGATGCGATCGCGACCCTTGCTGAAATCTTCGATGTTGACCACGGCGCGCATCATGACACTGCCCCGACCGGTTCTTAATGCGGCTTCCGCACCTTCCCGACCCATGATGATACCGCCGGTCGGGAAATCAGGAGCAGGAATTTCCTTGATAAGATCGTCTATCGACATTTCAGGATTATCGATGAGTTTGAGAAGCCCCGAGATGACTTCGCCGAGATTGTGAGGCGGAATATTCGTAGCCATGCCGACGGCGATGCCCGACGATCCGTTGACGAGCAGATTGGGAAATTTGCTGGGAAGAACTTTCGGTTCCTTGAGAGATTCATCGAAGTTCGGCATCCAATCGACGGTTTCCATGTCGAGATCGCGGAGCATTTCTTCGGCGAGTTGCCCAAGACGCGCTTCCGTGTATCGCATGGCCGCGGCGGAATCGCCGTCAACGGATCCGAAATTTCCGTGACCGTCGATCAAGGTATAGCGCAAACTGAATTCCTGCGCCATACGTACCATGGCATCGTAAACGGCCTGATCTCCATGCGGATGGTATTTACCTAAAACTTCACCGACCGTACGAGCGGATTTCACGTAAGCCTTTTTGCTCGTAAATCCCTGATCGTACATGGCGTAGAGAATCCTACGATGAACGGGTTTCAAACCATCCCGAGCGTCCGGGAGAGCACGTCCTACGATTACGCTCATCGCGTAATCGAGATACGACTCCTTCATGTCGTCTTCGATATTGACAAAGATATCCTTGGGAGGTGGAGGCGGAGGAGTGGGCCCGCTTCCGGTTGTTTTCAGATTTTCGTTTTTGGTTTCCATATCAGAAGGCCTCAAATATCGAGATTTTTCACTTGTTTGGCGTATTGGGAAATGAAATTTCGGCGGGGTTCAACTTTATCGCCCATTAATACGGAAAAAATTCGGTCGGCTTCAAGGGCATCGAGCGCCTGAACTTTTTTCAAAATCCGTGAGGAAGGGTTCATGGTTGTTTCCCAAAGTTGATCGGGATTCATTTCTCCAAGACCTTTATAGCGTTGTATACCGATGTTGTCGCCGCCGCCGAAAGCTTCCATTACTTGCTTCATCTCGTCATCGCTATACGCGTATTTTTCCTCTTTGCCTTTTTTAATTTTGTAAAGAGGCGGTTGAGCTATAAAGAGATGCCCCTTTTCAATAACCGCCGGCATATATCGAAAGAAGAAAGTTAACAGAAGAGTTCGGATGTGCGAACCGTCGACGTCGGCATCGGTCATGATAACCACTTTGTGATAACGTATCTTGGTGACGTCAAAATCTTCTTTGCCGATACTCGTACCGACGGCCGAAATCAAATCCTGAATGGACTCGTTGGAAATTATTTTTTCAAGACGGGTTTTCTCGACGTTCAAAATTTTTCCACGAAGCGGAAGAATCGCTTGAATCTTTCTGTCTCTTCCTTGCTTCGCCGAGCCGCCGGCTGAATCTCCTTCTACGATGAACAATTCGCATTTTGCCGGGTCCGCTTCGGAACAGTCGGCAAGCTTTCCCGGTAAAGAAGTTCCTCCGAGCGCGTTTTTTCTGCGAGTCAAATCACGAGCTTGTTGAGCCGCTATTCTGGCCCGCATCGCGGTTAGAATTTTATCGATGACCGGTTTTACTACAAGCGGATTTTGTTCGAAGAAATCGGTGAAAAATTCGGTCATAACTCCATCAATGATGCCCCGAATTTCGGGATTACCAAGTTTTCCTTTTGTCTGCCCTTCGAATTGGGGTTCCGGAACTTTAACCGATAAGACCCCTGTCAAGCCTTCCCTGACGTCATCGATACTTATCTTGATATCCTTGCCTTTTTCCTTGCCTAATAATGAAGGATCTTTTTTCAGATAATCGTTGAAGACTTTCGTTAGACCGGAGCGGAATCCGGCTACATGTGTACCTCCATCGATCGTATTGATATTGTTGACGAATGCCAGGAATTGTTCGGAATAGCCGTCGTTATATGAAAGCGCGACTTCCGTTTCGACGGAATCCTTTTCTCTTTTGAAATATATTACATCGCGGAAAAGCGGCGTCTTTGCTTCATTCAAGAATTCCACGAAACTTGCGATTCCGCCTTGATACTCAAAAAGATGACATTTTTGAGTTTTTTTCTGCCGCAAAACGATTTTGACACCGCGATTCAAAAAAGCCAGTTCTCTCAGCCTCTTGGCAAGAATATCGAAATTGATTTCGATATTCGGGAAAATTTCCTTGTCGGGCATAAAATGGATTTTAGTTCCCCGACGATCCGCTCCTTCCGTTACCGTCATGGCACCCATCGGAAGCCCACGCTTGAAAGACTGCTGAAAAACACTGCCGTCGCGCCAAACCGTTACTTCCAACCATTCCGACAAAGCGTTAACCACTGAAATTCCTACGCCGTGAAGGCCTCCGCTGAATTTATAACTTTTCTTATCGAATTTGCCGCCGGAGTGCAGAACCGTCATTATTACTTCCAATGCAGGCTTACCGGTTTGCTCATGGATGTCGACCGGAATACCGCGACCGTCGTCGAGAACGGAAACGGAACCATCATCATTCATGCTTACATGAACAGTCGTTGCGTATCCCCCAAGAACCTCATCAATGCTGTTGTCAACAGTTTCCCACACCAAGTGGTGAAGTCCGTCGAGGCCGGTTCCGCCGATGTACATGCCGGGACGTTTTCGAACAGCCTCCAAACCTTCCAAAACTTGAATGTTTTTCGCGGAATAATCCGAGGAGTCTTGAGATGTAACATTGGTCGGAGGTTTCTCCTCTTGCGAAATTTGCAAGCCTTGAGCATCTAAATTTTTTTCAAATCCATTTATCACGTATTTTCTCCTGAATCAACCTCTTCATGACGTCCAAAACATTCTTTCGAATCATGGTTCGCCTGAGCATACCAAGCTTTTGCAATCGGATTCGCGATACCTCTTTGAGCTATCGCTTCGGAAGACAGGCTTGACCCAAGCCATTTTCCGTCGACCGTCAATACGGCGGTTCGAGGCTTAAAATCAACTTTTCCCGATAAAGCATGCAATATTTTTCCCCTGGTTTCCGCATCAATGACGGAAATATCCAAAATCGCAACGCAGTCCGCCAAATCAACGAACTCATTATTCCCAAGATGTATCAGCATGTTCCTCCCGGTTCAATTGCCCTAATATCATTTCCCATTCGGGTTCGAATAAAATAATAAAATCCTTTTTCTGAAGATCGATTGTTTCCGGAGAATAACCGGTCTTTAAAATTATGGAACGAATCATTTCAAATTTTATCTCTCCAACTATTGAAGGATCGCGTGATTCCAACCACCTTGAATAGAGCATGCTTACCCGACTTATAGACTCGCCTAAAATCCCGCTTTTGATCGAATCAATTTCGAGATTGCTTATCGCCGGCGTTGTTTGTCTTACCTCGTTATATGAAATCCACGGCATTTCATTAATAATATTTCTTGCACAGATCAAATCGCTTTGCTTGGCTTGAAACAAGCATTGAGAACATAAATTTTGCCCTGAGGGAAGCAGAGATGCACCGCATTTCGGACACAGCGAATAACCTCGTTCCGAAAGACCTTTTAATCGTGACGACAACTTTTTTCGGCATCTTTGAATAATTTGCGCAAGCTCATTGTTTTGAATTTCCGGGAGAGGAATTTCTTTTTCTTTCGTCCAATCGGGAAAATTCAAAGGCGGTGCTATATAGATTTCCCGCGGAATTTCACCCAATTTGGATTGAACCGCATCAATTTTCATTTCAGGATACATTTGCCTGATTTTTTCCATAATTTGAGTTTTAACGAAAGATAGAGTATGCATCCATTGAGAATCGGAACATAATATGACTAATCGCCCATGAATCAAGCGAACCGGATACGTATTTCGAAAAAGATCGGGACCGACGATAACTTTCCATCGGTATATCAAACAACCTAAAAAAAGTATTTCCTTGCTGCCCGATGCAAATGGCGGTAATGAAGAATAGTTTGTTGACGTTCTCGTCCGGTTTTGCAAATTCTTTTGGCGAATACCGGAAATTGTTTGACAAATCAAGTTCTTCAGAGGATATATGCCTCTTCGACCGTTTTTCTTCTTAGTAATAATCATTATTAATTTTTTCCCGCAAAATGGGATCGAAAATCCGTTTGTCTCCCGGCTATAAGTATTTGGAGAGCCGCTTCAAAACCACACCCCATACTTTTTCACGACACCGCCGTCCGCCCAATGGACCCCTTCCGAAATTCGGCTTTCGCGGAAAGAAAATGCAGATAGCCTTGAAAGTCTCCATTAATTTAGCGCACTCTATGATACCTCAAATTAGGCTTTCTTTCAACTTTTGAAGCTGAACGAACATTAAATTCCAGGTAACGGTCAGAAGTTGCCAAGAGGAAATCGTTAAGACAAAGCTTATTACTGATTCAACAAAAAGTTATTGACAAACGATAATTTATTGATTATTATAGATAATAACTTTGTTACTTACAATATTGGGAGGCAAAATGTGAAAGAAATCGAATCGGGAACTCTCACAAAAAAAATGGAGTCGATCCAGAGAGGTGTTTACTATTTTGGAATAATCGGCCGTCTTTCCGTTCTTTACGGTACCTGCTGCTTTATCTTCGGAATTATGTTCCTTGTGATCGACGGGGTCCCCAGGATCAATGAATCCGGAATACACTGTCTGGTGAGCTCTCTTCCAGCATTGATCAACGGTTGGTTGTTTCTAATGGGTCGTGACGCGTTCGAAGCGATTCACCTTCTCATCAAAGAGATGGGAGAAATAGTCTGATGCCTATCGAGGTAAGACTCGACGTCTTGCTTGCAGAAAGAAAGATTCCATCGAACATTCTTGCCGAAAAGATCGGAATCAACGTGTGTAATTTTTCGAAACTGAAAACCGGGAAAATAAAGGCCATCCGGTTTTCAACATTGGAAAACCTCTGCAGAGAACTCAAATGCCAACCCGGAGACATTCTGATCTACAAGGAATCCAAAGATAATTCATCGACCGGGGATGGCGATGAGATATAATGCCTTGTTAATAAGTAACTGTAACAAATTTCGTTCATCGACCGGCCATAAGAGCCTGTAAGAAAACAACTATCATTGTAATGGTTATTTTCCAACAGGGTCTAACTATCCGTTGATGAGAGGTTTCCCCAACAGAAAATGGAGGTAATTCATGAAAAAGTTCATAACTGTTATCATTCTCCTTTGCTTTTCTTGTTCCTTTCCAATCGCAGCTTTGGATTTTCCCCAGTCGATTGATGTCAAAAAAGTTGATGTTTCAATCGACCTTTCTCCTCAAGATCAGAGACTATCCGTGATCTGCATTCTCGAATTCTGTAAGAATCCCGATTTCGATGGAAAGTTCTATTTCGAGCCGCTTCTCGATAAAATGAAAGTCACGAACGAGAAGGGAAAGAGCGTTTTGGAGGATTTCAACCCTGCCTCGGGAGTTATTCGTTTGATACCGCTTTCCGATGGAAATCACACCCTGTTTTTCGAATATTCCGGAACTTGCCGAAACGAAAAAATCCCAAGCGGGCGATGTCTTTTCACGAAAGATTTCCTACAGTTCGACGATGCGGGATTCTGGTATCCAAAGTCGCCGTTGGGCGCCGATTGGCATGATGGAATTCTAACCGTGACCGCTCCGAAAGATTTTGTGACTATCGGCCCGGGGCGCCTGATCAATGAAGTCGCAAAAGGCGAGCGGGTAACGCGGGTTTTCGCGACTGAAGCTCCCTGCCCGCGTGGAATGGCGCTGTTTGGAGGAAAATACGTCGAGGAATCGATTCAGGCTGGCAAAGTCAGGATTTCGATATTCGTTAAGAAAGATTTCTCTTTCTTGAAAAAGAGCGAATGGCTTGACTACGTAAAAAGAGTAGTCGAGGCTTACTCAGAGCGATTCGGCTTCTTTCCATGCAGCGAATTGAGAATTGTACAGTTGCCGCTTTTTCCGGAATATGTCGGCCGGGGAATATCTCCAAATTGCATAATGATCGGAGGAGACAAACCTTTTGCGCTTTCTCCTCTATCGCACGGAATTCCGCATTTCGTGGCTCATGAAATTCTCCATCAGTATTTCGGCGCCACCTGCTTCGGGAACCCACTCGACGGGGGATTATACCTTATAGAAGGAACCACCGAGGCCGTAAGCGCCTTCGTGGTAGGCGACTGGGCTTCACCTTCGGCATTTCTGCAAGCGAAAGCCAGGTGGAAACAGAGCACTCTGGAAATTCCTCCCGAGGAAGACCTCCCGATTGAGGTTGCTTCCTTCACATCGCCTCATTATGGAACCCTGGCCTATTCGAAGTTCCCTCTGTTTCTTTCAGCCTTGCGAAGCGAAATCGGAGACGCGAAAATGAGGGAGATAGAGTGCAAATTCATAAACGATTTCAGGTATAAGGGCTTTCCTTCTCTTAAGGACTTTCTTGGAATCATTAATGAGGAAACCGGCGGAGATTCCAAAGTTCATGATTTAGTGAGAGCTTGGGTAGGAGGCATCGGTCTTCCCGGGCCTGAAACGGCATCATATCCGATCTCTTTATTCGTCCGGAAAATATCGGATGGGAATCGAGTCATGAAGCGTGAAGATTCTTTTCAACCCGAAATCCGGGTTGATCTGGACGATTACTCGCGTTTTTTCAGAACCACTCCCCAAAATGGATTGGGTCGTAAATAATCGGCACGATAAAAACACACGGAAGAAAATCATCATGAATTTCATGAGCTTTCTCTGCATCTCCGCGGCTCTGCGTTGAATTTTTCAGTTAATTCAGGACACCACCTCAATTTCTCAGGAATGATTTCATCAGTTTCATGCAATTGCCCTGTCAAGACTTCGAAGAATTTGATTTCTTTCGAAAAATTTGGTAATTGTAGAAATTACTTTTCAGTTGATGAAAAAAATGGTTGTTTTTTTCATTGGTGTGGTTTTTTGCTTTTTTATTTCATCGCAGAATCGTTTAGGAATAGTAAATTATTTAGAGGAAAGGACTTTTGAAGCCATGAAAAAAATCATTATCCCTCTTTTCTTCATCGTTTCCATCATCGGCCTTATTCTTGTCGGCTGTGGAGGCAGCGGAGGCGGGGAAGGACTTAGCCCTGTCGCGGCCACCACTCAAGCACAATTCGCGAATCTTTCAGGAAAAGTAACATATGAAGGCGGGCCCATGTCCAATGTGGCCGTCTACTTGATAAAACCGCAAGAAGCTCTTACTAAAGGTTTGACGCAAGCCCTATCAATAAGAAATACCTCGGCTATCGATTCTGCTGTCCGGGCCGACGTTACCTATGATGAAAATTACGGAGACTATCGGACAATGTCGGATCAAGACGGATCATTCCTGTTTTCAAATGTACCGGTCGGAGATTACACTCTGGTCGCGGTTAAAGACGCCGCTCATCAATCAATCAGATCGGTTGTCGTCGGTGCAATTACGACCGTCGATGTAGCTCTTACCCCCACGGGAAATCTCAAGGGATCGGTTGTAGTACAAGGCGGCGGTGATCCATCATCATTGGTCGTCTATCTCGAAGGAACGTCTTACGTTGCGGTAACTTCCGCGAACGGCGCGTTTAGCCTCAGCAATATACCCGTCGGCAGTTATACGATAATGGCATTAAAAGCCGGATATACGCTGGCAATACCCCTTCCGGTTACGATAGTCGTGGGTGAAAACACCTATCCCACGCCTATTCAAATGATATACACGCCGACCGGAGGCACGACAACGCAATCTACCGGTAATATCAGCGGCACGGTTGTTCTTGAAGCAAACGCCGATCCAAGCTTCGTAATCGTCTATCTTGAAGGGACTTCCTTCGTTTCAATTACCAACGGCAGCGGATCATTTCAACTGACCGATATTCCCGTCGGTCAATATAATTTAGTGGCAAACAAAGCGGGTTTCCAAACTCCAAGTTCAATAGCCGTAACTGTTTCGCCAGGAGTCAACAATGCCATCGGAACCATCTCATTATTGAAAACTTCGCCCACTGGATCGGCTATCACCGCTGCGATCAATGGGACGGCTCAACTGAAAAACCAGTCCGATCATTCCTCGATTCGCATTCAGTTTGTAAATACTCCATGGGTCATCACGGTGGATCGAACGGGCAACTACACTTTTTCCGGAATTCCATTAGGGACATATCGCTTAAAATTCTATTATAATTCTTCAGCTTTTCCACCGTCATGGATGCCGGCGTTCTACGATATCGACATCACGCAGCCCGCCATGGCAAGCATTCCTTCACAGATTTTGTTGCCTTTATCTGAAGTAAAGGGAACTTTAAACCTCTCCGTATCGGGAGCATTCTCTTCGGTAAATATTAATCTGCTCGACGAGAATGCAGTGTTTTTAAAAAGCTACACATTTTCATCGGTAGGAACTACAACCATCGATCTACCCTCGGGAACTTATCAATTACAGCTTGACCCCACAGGCGGATATTTGGCGGCAAATCCGGCTCAACTGGCTCCATTCACAATTACGACCGGACAAACGATAAACCGCATTATTGACATATCGCGAGGAAACGGAGTCATCGGCTTGAACGTTACAGGTATTCCGGAAATTTCGGGGAAATCATATCCGGTTACCATGCAATTATTAAGAGACTCCGACAATACGCTAATAGGTGGATTAACCTTTAATTCGAGCCAAACCGCGCTTTTAACAGGAATTTCCGACGGCCAATATAAATGGGCCATCAGCCCATCATCTCCCGATTTGGATTACACGGCGGTCGACTCCAATCAATTGGCGGCTTTTGCGTTCTCAAACGCCGCTACTTATACGATTAATCTGGCTTATAGAAAATCCCTTATTCAAATCGCGGCCTCAGGAATCAGCGGGTCGATTAATTTTGATTTATATAATTCCATCGGTGTCAAAACAACCCTGTCAAACGTTCAAAATGGAACTTACACATTCGGCCCATTTGCACCCGGGGATTTCAGTTTGACTCCGACGCCCTCGTCATCTTACATCGCCTCCGATTCATCCTTCATTGCAACTTTTACTCTTCCGCAAGGGCAAGTTACGGTCAAACCCTATCAGGTAAAACCGGCGAAAGGAAACATAACTCTCACGATGTCCGGTCTTAAAACCGGTGCAAGCATAATCGTTTACCTTTACGCTTCCGGAACCGCTCCCGTGTACAAAACATTCACGCCCAGCGCCCTCGTTCAAACTTATTCCAATCTCACGCCGGATACCTATCAATTTGGAATTCCCAGCCTTAACGGATACCTGGTCACCAATTCCGCGGAATTGGCCTCTTTCACCGTCACTTCGGCTGAGACTCTTCCAAAAACTCTTGGGCTTGTCTATTCAAAAGCCTCGGTAACTCTTACCGTCAGCGGCTTACGAAGCGGGTTAACCGGCACGGTTCAATTGCTGAATAATTTAGGAACCCTCGTAACATCTCTTTCCTTCACATCCACAACCACTTCCCAAACTTTTTCAGACATCTCCACGGGTACTTACAGTATAAACATCGATCCAAGTGTCGATTATTTGACCATCAATGCGACGGAAACCGCGCAATTCACTTTGGCACCCGGGGATGAAATTACCCGTAATCTTGCTCTGATCTGGAAAAAGTGCGAAGTTTCGGGTAATGTTGGAGGTTTGAATTCCAACTATACCGATCCCGCGATTCGTCTCAAGGACAATAGTGGAGCAATTGCTTATTCCGGGCCGATTACAGCGGGATCATACGTCATTTCCAGTGTCGCCACCGGAACTTACAGCGTGTTTGTCTCAAACGCAAACTATTTCTATCAGGGTGCTTCCTTCACATTGATTCCCGGCGATATCCTAACCCAGAATATAACCCTTACTCCGACATACCCGGTTATTTCAAACATTACTACAGGGGGAAATCTGGTAATTGACGGCACGTACTTTAGTACAAGCCCCACGGTCAAAGCATACCGAACGGGAGTACTTCCCGCAACGACAACATTAAGCGTTACATCAGCCAGTGCGACTCAAATCATAGCGCTTAATCCGTTAGACCCGGGACAATATTCCGCCGATGTCGCCAATTCCGGTTCCAGCATCAGCAACAAATATGCCTTCGATATAAGCTTCACATCCGGACCTGCTATTGATGCTGCTAATACGGATGTCGGCCCCGATTACATCATGTTGGCATGGAATACTCTGCCCGGCGCGGAATCATACAATGTCACGATCGGTACCATGACGGTCAACAATATCGCGGCCACGCAAACTTATTTCCTCAGAAGCGGTTTGATATCCAACACGAATTATAGTGTTTCCGTCAATGCAAATGCGGCGGGAATTTCCGCAAGTTCAGTAACTTCTCAAACAATTCGCACCAAGGGCCAGTTTACCGAACCCAGGCCGATAAATACCGGCGTAAATATCGTAAACTTCTACGGATCAGGTGTCAGGAATGGAATCCTTTATGCCATCGGAACCGACGGAGTCGGCGGGACAAAATATCTCGTCAGGGTCAATCTCACGACCGGCAACGTTGATTCAAGATCCCTGAACACGGATATTACCGGAAGTTTGAATTACATCCATGTCGGCGCTTCATCCGTATATGTGGGTTCCATTGACACAACTACCGCGAAAGTCGACGGATACTCACTCGACTCCAGTTTAACTCACACGGCGGCTTCATTTACAAAAAGCATATCAATCGTCGCTTTGAACGGAGTAAGGATACTGGAAAATGGAACACAGGTAAAAGTATTCGCTTGGGCTCCCGCAACGGCTGAAGTTCAAGACGTGCTTACAACCAACTTAACTGCCGGAGCAGGAACGAGCGTTGCAAGTATTCCGGCTTCAGGATTTGATTGGGCATTGAGCAACGATGGAACCAAAGTCGGCATGCAATTCAACGACACACTGACTCAGAGAACGCAAATCGCTGATTATTCAGCGAATTGGTTTTCAACATACTCACTCAACTCCAATTTTGGAACCGGCCAAGATTTAAGTCCGCTTCCCACATCAACCGGTTTTGCGTTTTCGAATGCCGCTTGGGTTCGAATTCGGAAGAGCCCGACGTTTGGCAGTGGTATATCGATTAGTCTCGGAGCTAATGGGCAAACTATAGTTGACGGACTTGGAAGACCTTGGACGCTTACGCAAGCATCCGGTTTATGGACCATAAGCAGGTTTTCCACGATCGGTTCTACCCGTGAAAACTTCGATTTACCCAATTCTCTCTTCAGCAACATCTCCACAGCCGACGATCTTTTCGCCAAGCGTGCGCTGAATTTCGATGCAATCACGAAAACGGTCACTGTTTGTACAATGGGAACTTCGCAAATGATAATTCAGAAATTCGATGCAGGTTTCTAAACCGATTAGCAAAGCAAGAGCCCGGTGCATCGACGCCGGGCTCTTGCTCGTATTTAATATTTCAACTGGTTTGAGGCTGAACGTACCGGATGATTCTTTCGAATTCTTGAGCAAAATCGGAATTGTTTTTTATCATGCCTTGAATTTTTTCGGATGAATGCATGACTGTCGTATGATCTCGCCCGCCGAATTGTTCGCCTATTTGATTCAATGAAGCATCCGTTAAAATCTGCGCGATTCTCATTGCAACTTGACGGGGTAAAACAAGATTTTGAGCTCGTCTTTTGCTGGTCATTTCAGTTTCGGGAACATCATAATATTGAGAAACTCTTTTTTGAATCCAAGGAATGGTGATTTTTCCCGGTGAATTCTCTTTCAGAAAATCTTTAAGAACTTGATCCACCAAGTCTTTATCGATAGCTTTTTGAAGAACTCCGGCATATGCAACAACTCTCGTAAAAGCTCCCTCAAGAGCTCTGATGTTCGTAGTTATACCTTGAGCCAAATACATCAACACTTCATCGGGAATTTGAACCACCATTCTTCCGGCTGCTCTTTTTATAATAGCAACCCTTGTTTCCAGATCAGGGGGTTGGATATCGGCGACTACTCCCATTTCAAATCTGGAGACCAAACGATCTTCAAGTTTATTAATTTTTTTCGGAGGAGAATCGGATGTTAAAATTATCTGCTTTTTATTTTGGAAAAGTTCGTTAAATGTATGAAAAAATTCCTCTATAACCGCTTCTTTTCCTGTGAAAAATTGAACGTCATCAATCAACAACAAGTCTTTTTTACGATATTTAGCCCTAAATTCATTTGCCTTTTTATCCTTCAATGAATCAATAAACTCGTTGGTGAACGCTTCTGATGATAAATATGCAACTTTCGCCCGCGGGTTTTGCTTGAGAACTTCCTGGCCTAAGGCTTGCATGAGATGAGTTTTCCCCAGACCGACGCCTCCGTAAATAAAAACAGGATTATATATCGTACCCAAAGATTTCGAAACGGCTTGGCAAATAGCATGAGCAAACTGATTGCTTTTTCCGACAACAAAAGTATCGAAAGAATATTTACTGTTAAACATTCCTTCAGATCTATTTTGAGTTGTTCTTTCATGCGATGTTTTTTGATCTGATTGGCCATTTTGAGGATAAGAAAAAGACGGAAGCCTCGGTTGAAGGGGTTTCTGTCCATTTCTGATTTTAGTTACAAAAACACACAGCAAATTCGGATCAAATTCCTGAAGAACTTTTTGAATTAATCCTCGATATCTTCTCTCGATCCAATCTCGACATACTTCATTTAGGGCTTCGAATACAAAGTTTTTACCGTTTACTCCAACAGGATTTATAGAATTCAAGAAAAGATTAAGGCTCGCTTCATTTACTTGCGCCTTAATTTCCGTTGTTACTTGTTCCCAAACTCTAGTTTTTACGTCCATGTAAAACGACCTCTTATGTACACAGCGCGCGCGATGTACACTAAATTTTGAAAAAGCGGGTACCACGAAAGTGTTTTTTGTGGGATAAAAAGTAATTGAAAACAACTTAAGAATAACAGAAGTTTTCCTTGATGGCAAGACCTTTTGCAAGGTTTTTCCCAATCAATCATTTGATAACCAAGTGGCAAAACTGTGGAGAATTTGTGGATAAGAACAAAATCCGTCTTATTCTTTCCTGTGTTGTGGAAAGTGTGGAAAGCGCGAACTATTCTTCCCCACTCTTTTCCACCGAGGTTACGTAGTTTTTATCAATATCAACAAAGTTTTCCACAGTTTCCACATGCTATACTATTACTGTTAATATATTATTTTAGATTATAAGGTACATAGAAGTACTTAGATTGCCTAAAAAACCAATGTTGACATAAACCCTTTATAATAATTGTCAAATCGGCATAATATAAAAAATATTGAACAAAAATAAAATTTAAATCAATAATTTTTCGCCGTAAACCTTTGACAGATTTTTAATGGGTTGTTACAATTATATTGCTGATTCCTTTTTAGGAGGTGCAACAATGTACCGCAGAATTTTAAAACTGTCGTTTATCTTTATATTGGTGTCAACATCCTCCTGGGCTGGCGGTTTACCCGGTGGAGCCATGCCTGACGGATTCCTATGGGGATCGTATGTATCCGCTCATTCAACCGAAGGAAATCACGCCAATGATTGGACTCTTTGGGAAAGTGTTCCTGGTCATGTTGTCGACGGATCAACCAGCGGTCAAGCCTGTAACCATTGGGAACTTTTTCCGGAAGATCATGTTTGGATGAGAAAACTCGGACAAAATTCGGTTATGATATCTCTCGAATGGAGTCGCATTGAACCGACGAGGGGAAATTTCGATGATTTGGCGATTCAACATTACAAAGCTGTTATTGAATCAATCAAAAAAAATAGAATGGAACCAATCGTGGTTCTATGGGATAGAACATTTCCTCAATGGATAGCAGCATACGGCGGATTGGAATATCCTGGTGTGATGCTGGATTTTGGCAATTACGCCGGAAAAGTCGCGAAATCTTTCGGAAATCTGGTCGATTATTGGATACCAGTTCGCGATCCGGTCGGGTTTGCTTCGAAAAGTTATAAAGATGGGGTTTACCCCCCCGGAAAAAGTGATATTGCCGCTTATACGAAAGCCGTTATTTGTCTTTTTGGAATGCATCGTGGTGGTTGGGCAGCCATTAAAGCCAACGACACCATCGGAGCTGAAGGTAAAAATCCATGTCAAGTCGGCATTTGGGTTGGAATGCGATGGGTTAGGCCGAATAAAAATGATAATCCCTTGGATGTGTCGCTTGCAAAGTCATATGATGGATTATCATGTTTGGCCTTTTTAGACGGGATCATGAAGGGAGATCTGGTTTTAACGAATCCTCAACATCAAGGTCCAAAAGGTAAGGGAAATCCAAATCAAGGAAATCAGGGGCTCCCGCCCGAACCGCCTTCTTACGATAAGAGAAACGCGGATTTTATTTTAGTCGGGTATAACGGACTTGATGAAATCCGATTCAATGTACTCAAACCGTTATTTGTTGAAAAAGTTGTTCCTCCGGGTATGTCTGTTGACGATGCCGGACAAGTTGTTTTTCCAGAAGGCTTAACTTCGGTTTTATTAGGATTGAAAAAATATCCGATTCCTCTCTACGTTAATCTCAGCATTGCTGATGCCGAGGGAACTAAAAGAGGCGCTTTTTTAATCGATCACGTAAGGCAGATTCGAAGTGCTCTTGTGCAAGGCAGCAATGTCAGAGGTTTTTTTTATGACAGTTTTCTTTCAGGTTTTGAATTTAATCGAGGTTTTTCACTTAAACGAGGATTGTTAAATGTAAATTACGAAGTTCAAGAAAGAGAACCCGCCGGTGGTGCAGATGTATTCACGGTTTTAGCCAAAAGTAATGGAGCCAATGAAACACCTCGGAAAAGAGGTCCCAGAAAAACCAAAATATCGCAACCGGAACCATTACCTCCGCAACCTCCGCAATGAGAAATCATATATCGTCTGATGGATGGCGTGCTTTTTCGGGTATCTTCAATCGAAATTGATTTAACCGTTGCGATTTTGTTAATCCGCTTTTAAAGTTTCGACGAACCTTAGGAGCGGATTCTTCACATGTAATCCGATAATTTTTGTCGTTGTTTATTTTCACAAGATGGATTATTTTCTCGTATCACTGTTTATTCTTTAAATATTGGTTGAATTTTTCCCCATAAGCATTAGAATTAGATTGCGCTAAAGTGATTAAATCTACTAATCGGATTTTATGCGACATGTCGTTTTGGAAAAAAACTTTTGGGTTTTTTATCAGTGGAGTTTTCTTATGGTTCGCTCTAAGGAAAGTCGAATGGACGAAAGTTCCGGAAGTTTTTTCATCAATAAATTTGTGGTTTATATTTCCTTTGCTTATTTCACTAACATTGGAGCATTTAATCAGAAGTTATAGATGGAAAATGATTCTCGAGGGTCGAAACATATCCTTCTATAATCTTTACGCCGGTTTAATGCTCGGAAATTTTTTCAATAATGTATTTCCGGCGAGAGCAGGGGAAGTAATACGCGCGGTCTTTCTCGGACGAAAGAAAATTGTCCGCACATCCGAAGCTTTGGGTTCGATTTTTTTTGAAAGATTTCTCGACGGCATCGCTGTTGTCACATATATAGGTATCGCGATTTCCATCTTTCCCGTTACGCCTATGGTTCGAAAAGCCGGATATACGGCCATGTTTTTTTACTTTTTAGTCATGGTTTTCATCGTAATTGCACAATTCGGAAAAAAATGGGTAGACAAGATCACGTATTTACTTATGAAACCTTTTCCCGATAGTTGGCGAACGAAGATAATAAGCATTCAAGACTCTTTTATCAACGGATTTTCCATGATCAGAAACCCCGCGCTTTTTCTATCGGTTGTTTTTGTCTCATATGTGGCGTGGTTTTTTTCCGGATTATCCATGTTCCTTTATTTAAAGATATTCTCCTTGTCGCTGGGATTTACCGGACCCATACTTTTGATGGCGGTACTTTCAATAGGCGCGATGCTTCCGTCAAGTCCCGGAATGATTGGAATTTTCGAATATTGCTGCCAATTGGTTCTCGCGGAAATGCTGGGGTTTAGTCAAGAACTGGCTGCTTCCTTCGGTATTTTTACGCATTTTATATCTTACATATATATCCTGGTTATAGCTCTTTTCATTTTAACCATAGAAAACCTCTCTATTTCCGAATTGGAAAAAAACAAAGAGGACGCTGAATATGTATCTGCGGCGTAAATCGATATCCGCATTGACTATCGGATTAAATTAGAGAGCTGAATTCAATTTTCAGCTCTTTAAAGTATTCGGTGGTTTATATTTTACTACCGATTTCTTACTTCTTCTTAATGAAGCCGGTTTTTTATGCCGATACTGTGAATAGGTTGTTCAGGAGGAGGTCGGCTTATGAATGCCGTAGAATTAAAAAGGAAACCAATTTCACATCGAGGCTTATTTTTATTTTTCGTCGTCGGATTATTCATGCTTCAAATTGCTTTTGCTTTCACGATTCACGGCGATATTGGGCCGCAAACACCTTCCGTTCCGGGAATTGATCGACCGGCTTCTCCTTTATTGGTGGGAAGAATTGATAGTCTTATAACGCAACCGTGCACGAAACAGCCTGTTCATCCGGTTCCGGAAGCTGTGTTGGCTCCGGCTGATAAGAAAATCAGCGAGTCGACAACTCCAAAAAAACATGGTACTACATCTATAACTCCAACGAGCGAACAACCACAATTAAATGATAAAGGCGGACGATACTTTGAATATACGATTGGAAAAGGAGATACGCTGGAAAGTATTTCCAAACGGTTGTATGGAAACGGGCGAATGGTTCTTGCCTTAGTTCGCTTGAATCGAATTAAAGACGAGAAAAATTTAAAACTGGGCGATCACTTGTTGGCACCAAGGACGAAGTTGGTTAAAAAAGTGACGGTTCAGAAATAAATTCGTACAATTAGAAATTATCTTTCTTTTCGTTGGTCCATTTTAATAAAAAATAATTACAAAGGAATTAGATGATTTCGTCATCGGTTAAGTCGCTGAATTTGCTTTGTATTATCGGTTATCTTCTTTTCATGAGCTTGGCGATAGATTCTTCCATCGTTGATGCGTTGGTTTTTTACGTAACGGAACAAGATGGAAGAGCGGTTTTTACAACAGGATCCGTTAAAACCAAAGCCTTGGGAAGAAAAGAAGATGGTGCATCGAAAATAGTCGCGATTCAGTACAAGTCAAATCCCATTGGTTCGGAAACGCGGCAAGTTATCGTGTCGAAGACTAATCTTTCGGTTGCTACGGTCAGTTATATAATGAAAACTCCTGAATTAAAAGCTTTATCTACTTCCTCAAATTCCGTAGATATTGACAGCTTGTTGGATAATTTCCATCTAAACGGTCCCGGCGAATCGGGAGTTATCGAAAATACGGTTTCCGCAGATGCTTTTTTTACGGCGCCGCCGGCGGATATTGCGGAGGATGAAGAAGATGCGGCGGAAGATGAAGAAGAAGCCGCAGTAACCCATGTAGATAACAGCAATAATGATTTCTCCAAATCCACCGAAGAAACTGCAAAGAAAATGGAACCGACACCTTCATCGTCTCTGGAATCTATTAATACTCCCGCAAGTATTTTTACGCAAAAGAATCCTCTAAATTCACAGGTTGCACCGCAACCTTCGACGCTTTCTTTCGCATCACCCGTTGTAATAAATACGGATGCCGTGAATTATGTCAAACCGAGTTCCGTTTCATCCAACGTAGAAAACCAGTTGTCGATACTCACTCTAATCAAAGCTCTTCCCGAAAAACCTTGGTCTTATGATCCGATTCTTGACCGATATATAGTTAAATACGATATGAATACTACTCTTGTACTTACACTTAAGCCATCACTCCAAAAATTAGTGGAAGGCTTATTTCAAAATCACCCCTGTAAAATTGGCGTTGCCATCATTCAAGATCCTGTTTCCGGTGCCGTATTGGCCATGACATCATTTGACGGGCGCAAAATTGCGTCACCGGTTAGAAATGATTTTACTCAAGAGAATTTGGCTTTAAAAGCGACATTTCCGGTTGCCTCGTTGTTTAAAATTGTAACCGCTGCCGCCGGAATTGAAAAAAAGAAAGTAACACCCACGAGCGGGATTAAAATCGGACGACGCGCAACTCTTGAGCTGTGGCGCGCATTCGCAAAATCTCATAACGGCGTTTTCGGCGTCGTAGGCAGAGCCGTTGGAAAAGGAATTCTCCAGGCTTATGCTGAAGCATTCGGTTTTAATAAGCCGTTTTTTTTCGATCTTCCTGTAACGGAATCGAGAGCAGACATTCCGGATAATCAATTAAAGATGGGACAAGCAGCCGCAGGGTTGGATAAGAATTTCGAAATAAGTCCGATTCATGTTGCTTCAATTATCTCCACGATTGTAAATCGTGGTCGAACAATGAAACCTTATTTGATTGATTACGTTTTATATAAAGGCAAAACTGTATTTCGCAGAAAACCGTTTCCGCTGTCGCAGCCTGTTTCATCAGATGTGGCAACACAGATTTATGAAATGATGAAAACTACGACTACTCATGGAACTGGAAAAAAAGGCTTTGGATGTTACAGCAGCTATCCGAATCTACCGACTCTTTGCGGTGGAAAAACCGGCACGCTTACCGGAATAAATCCTCATCTCTTATTTACCTGGTTTGGCGGTTTTACAAGAACATCCGGTCGGGATTTAACGTTGGTTGTATTGGTAGGTCAACCGGGCAGAAGCCGAGTTAAGGGAACGACATTGGCCGGAAGGATTTGCTACGAGCTTCTCGTGGGAAGAACTCCCTCGCCGACAAAACTTTCAAAAAAATAAGGCCTTGTCGGCAAACAACTGTAACGAATTTTCCGGGATTTCTGGCCATAAGAGCCTATAAGAAAACAACCAGACGATCCGGTTATTTTCTAACAGGCTCTAAGCATTACCGAATGCGGTCTTATTATTTCTCGGATCATATTCAAAACAGACGAACCTGATTCCCCGATTTTGTTTTAATCTCGCATAAATATCAACTAAAACAACCACAACCGACTCAAAGGTCGGCTATCCATGCGGTGGTTGTTTATTTGCTTTTCTGTTGGGGAGCCGGTGATATCGCAGATGCACCAGGTTGCGTGGAAGGAATTTCAAATTGCCCCGTAACTGAAAATACGGCGATTTCTTCCCCGGAATCATTTTTTCCTCTGGTGGCCGTGATGATATCACCTTTTTTAAATGATTCACCTTTGAGAATCAGCTCAGCTAGAGTGTTTTCAATGTATTTGTGTATGGTTCGCCGTAATGGCCGCGCACCATATTTGAGGTCCGTTCCTTGATCGACAAGGAATTTTCTCAGATCGGCGTCAAAATTCAACTGCATAGTCAAGCTTTTAACACGCTCCGCAACTTCGTTCAAAAGAATGTTTAAAATATCGAGATTATCTTCTTTGGTGAGCGCGCGAAAAACAATAATTTCATCAATACGGTTGAGAAATTCTGGAGGGAATTTTTTTTCGAGGCTTTTACGGGTAATCTTGGCTTTTTCTTTGTGCGATAATTCCTCAAGCTTTTCTTTTATTTCCTCGCTTTTTTCGATCACCCTAAAACCGGGTTTGCTTTCCTCGGCGATAATGTCGCTTACGCCTATATTCGTAGTCATGATTACGCAGCAATCACGAAAAGTGACGGTTTCACCCTTGCTGTCCGTTAAAATACCTTCGTCCAATATCTGCAACAACAAATTATGAACTTTTTCGTGCGCTTTTTCGACTTCATCGAAAACCACTACACCGTTTGGTTTATTTTTTACGGATTCGGTAAGATATCCGCCTTCGTTGTGTCCGATGTATCCCGGAGGGGCGCCGATTAATTTGGCGTATTCATGGCTCATTGCATATTCTGAACAATCAATACGGACCAAATCGGTTTCATTACCTGTTAAAAATTCGCAAAGCGCCTTGGCAAGTTCGGTTTTACCTACACCGGTTTGACCGACGAAAATAAAACTACCTACCGGCCGTTTGGGATTTTTCAGCCCAACCTTGGCTTTCCGAATAGCTTGAGAAATCACCGTAACAGCTTCATCTTGACCGATAATGCGCTTCTTGATGTGGCTTTCGATTTCCATGAACCTTTGCTGTTTTGCCTTGGCTTCACCGGATACTTCCGAGCCGAGCATTGGAATAGCACTGCCATGCGCTGCACTTTCATCAACCTGAATCGTTACTTCTTTGATGTCGAGAGTGGGATTTACCTTCACGCAAAGGTTGTACAATTCCTGCTCTATTATTTCCCCGAGAAGCGGATATTCATTGTTTCCGAATACAAGGGGGGCGATCTCGTCCAGATAGTTAACTACCGACGCATTGATTATCAATCTCTTATAAGACTTTTTGTCGGTAATTTTAATGTTTTTGAACAACTGTTGCTTCTGCTCTGGCGTGAAAGCCCGAATGGCTACAAATCTATCTAGGGATTCACAAAACTTCATCTTGATTCCCGGCGTGGAATCCATGAGAACCCTCCTCGGGGTACATTTTACCGTTGACAAGGTATATTCAATAAGGTGTATACTATTGTATCACTAACGATAACGCAAGGCAACACCCCATATTGGGATGTAAATTGGTGGTTTGGGTCAAACATCAGTTATAAAGATGTATTTAATGCCGATATCTCTTGAAAAGAATCAGGAGAAATTTAGCGCTGGTTTAGTTTCTTCTTGTAATTTTATAAAAAATTTGCGAAGCTGACTGCACTATGAAATCCAGAGAAGCAGAAGAACATTTCGACAGAGGAATCCACTATTTTCGCGGCGGTTTTTTCCCGGCTGCTCTTCAGGAATTTCGGATTGTTCGAAAACTCGAACCCGATTATCCCAATATCAACTTCATACTTGAAGCCGCGCAGAAAAAAAATGATGAAGTTGTGGGGCAAATATCTTCATTTATCGAAGAGACTTTCGATGCAGAAATTCGCGCGCTTTCAGAGACGCTTAATATCGAAGGATCATCGACGATCACGGCTACGGTGGAAAATCTCTTGCGGAAAGATCGACCGACCCAAGCTCTTGATGCTTTGCTGAAAGCGGCATCCTACGTGCCCGAATCCAAGCCGCTGTTGCTTTTAACCGCCAATCTGCAACGCCGAATCGGTAAAATTCAAGATGCCGAACGAACATTGCTGAAAGCACGTGCTTTGTTTCCGGATGATTCGCAAATATTAAATAATTTGGGAAATATTTATCTAACGCGCAATTTCTTTAAAGCCGCCGCGGATCAATTTGAACAAGCGCTTTCTCTTTCCCCGAATGATTTTCGCATTTTGAATAACCTTGGCTCATTAAAAATGCAAACCTACAAGTTGGATGAAGCGAAGGGTATATTTGAAAAATTGGTTAAAGTGAATCCGAAATGGATTGTTGCGCGACGAAATCTTGAAAGCGTTAAACATCGGATAGCGGAACTGGACAACGAGATTGAACGATTCCGATCGGAGTTGACATTGCATCCGACATATCTTGATATCAATTTATCCCTGGGAAAGGCTCTCTTGTTTCGGGGTTTTACCAACGAAAGTCGTAGTGTTCTAGAAGGCATTTTGAAGAAAAAACCGAATATCGTGGCGGCTTATTTCTATCTTGGGATAATCTTTGAACTTGAGGAGCAAATCGAGAAAGCCATAGATAATTTTAAGGAAATGGTTGTTCGCAAAGCCAAAACCGCTTCCCCTGAATTCAAAGCTTTTGAATCCTTGCACAAAGAAGGATATTTGGAAGAAGCCTTGATTGAGTTGAAAAAACTTGCCGTTCTTGATCTAGACTTGGCTGCGGGCAGAATTAACCTTGGAATAAAATATTTCGAGGACGGATTATGGGAAGAAGCCCTCGGGAAGTTTGAAGAAGCGGTTGCGATCAATTCGACATACCCCGATAGTTTCTATTGGATGGCGCTTTCCAAGATTCAATTGGGAAAAAAGACTTCTGCGGAAAAAAACCTTCGATCCGCGTTGGCATTGAATCCGAATTTTGCCGATGCGCATTACCAATTGGGAATGTTGATTCTAAAAAAATCGCCGTCGAAAGCCAAACAACATCTTCAAACGGCCGTGAATCTGGGTTTAAAAAGCTCGTTCGCGGCAAATGCTCGAAGAGTTTTAATCGGATAATGATAATGATTCCGACTCAAGCGGGTGAACAATTCGGCCCACGAGTATTTTGGAAGGACTTTACCAATGGATGAAGCGGTTTTTTACGCCAATTTTCCCGGTTTTCCAAAAACCGCCGAAGATATTCAAAAATTAGGTGTCTTGCTGCGGAGCAAAAAAATCATCACAAAAGAAGAATGGGACATACTCAGAAAAGATAACCCTGAACCCGCCCAAGTTTTGCTGGGAATTGCTCAGAGACCTCAGTTAACTTCCAAGGAAATGGCTGAAATAGAGGCGACGCTTTTGGATACTGTCTATGTTGATCTTGAAGGGGCTCAAGTTCCCAATGATGTAATAAAGATGTTCAAGATCGACGCTATCGTTGAACACAAAGCTATTCCGATAAAGCTTACCGGAACAGATCTTTTGGTAGGGTTCGTTTCTCCGGGAAACTCCGAATCCGTTAAGATTTTGTCCGAAGCTCACCCGGCTTTGGCAATTCGACCCGCGAAAATCCTCTGGGATCATCTCGAACGAAAAATCAAACAATTGACCGAACATAAAAAGCCTGCGGCAACTCATAAAAAGGGGCCTAGAAAACGGTTAGGAGATATTCTCGTCGAGTCAAAGTATATTTCCGATGAACAAATGAAACTTGCGATCGATGATTCCAAGAAAGAAAAATTACGCCTCGGGGCTTATCTGGTAAAAAAAGGTCTTTTGTCGAACAAACAGCTTTCAATAGCATTATCAAAGCAATTTGACATCGAATTTGTCGATCTTGAAGAAACGCTTGTTGATCCGATACTTGGAAGCCTAATTCCCAAGAAGCTTTGCCACGATCAGATTCTTTGTCCGGTAAAAAAGGAAGATGGAAAGCTGATTGTAGCTATGACGGATCCTACGGACATCATAACGATCGACCATATTGAAATGATGACCGGCATGAGAGTTTCCCCAGTCGTAAGTTCTGAATTATCAATATTCGCGGCTTTGGGCAAGCTTTACGGTGAAAGCGTCGATGCTTTGGCCGATCAAGTCGGAGGCGTCAGCAACCAAGAGGCCGGCGGTGATGATATGGGAGGTGATTTCGATGAAAACGCGGCTCCTATCATCAAAGCCGTAAACCTATTCATCACTCAGGCAATTCAAACCGGTACTTCCGATATCCATATCGAGCCTTTTGAAAATTTGGTTCGCGTGAGATTTCGAAAAGACGGTGTAATGAAAATGTTCAAGGAGTTGGGAAAGGCAGTCCATGCAGGCATCGTAAGTCGAATAAAGGTAATGTCAAACCTCGACATCGCCGAAACTCGAATGCCTCAAGACGGACGTATAAAACTTACCCTACAGGATAAAAAAATCGATTTGCGTGTTTCCTGCGTTCCTTGTGCTTGGGGTGAAAAAGTATGCATGCGGCTCCTCGATCAGAGCAATCTCAGGGTGAATCTTGGTGATTTAGGGTTTGAACCCCATGTGCTCGATATCTTCATGTCGGGTATCAAGCAACCGAACGGCATTGTTTTGGTTACAGGACCGACGGGGTCAGGAAAAACCACGACTCTTTATTCCTCTTTGTTTCTTCTCAACAATCCTGCGGTCAACATCATGACGGCGGAAGATCCGGTCGAATATAACCTGATGGGTATCAATCAAGTCCAGTGTCATCCGGATATCGGATTGGACTTTTCCGCCGCTTTACGTTCTTTTCTTCGACAAGATCCCAATATCATAATGATCGGGGAAATTCGCGATTTTGAAACCGCGTCCATTGCCATTAAAGCCGCCATGACCGGTCACTTGGTAATATCGACGCTTCATACCAACGATGCGCCGTCTACCATAGCCCGATTGATCAATATGGGCCTTGAACCTTTCAGTATCACCAACTCCATCAGGGTTGTCGAAGCTCAAAGATTGGTTCGAAAAATATGTAAAGCCTGTATAACCGAATACAAGCCAACTGATGATTTAATCAAAACTTTGGGGATCAACAAAGCCTTGATCGACAAGCTTCATCTCACCGATTTCGATATTTCGAATTTTCATCTGGCCAAGGGAAGCGGTTGCCCGGAATGCGATCAGACCGGATACAAAGGTCGACAAGGCATATATGAAGTTCTGACAATGAGTATGGGTTTCCGCGATCTGGTTGAAAAGAAGGCGAACCCGGAAGAACTGCGCCGTCAGGCATTGAAAGACGGCATGGTTACGTTACGCGAGTCGGCCATTTATAAACTCTTGGGGAAGAAAACAACCGTCGAAGAAGTCATCAAAACAACTATGGAAACCGGCGGGCAAGATGACGACAGCCGGCCAGCCAAGGCCGTTGCCAAAAAAGTCATTTCGATTCCGCGGGAAATGCCGGCCGGAGAGTTTTCTGTTACCGGGATAGAAGGTTTAACACAGGAAATTCATGCTTTTCGGAATTCGCTTGACAGGCTTGCCGGAGGTTCGATGAGCGTTGTTGCCATACAGAATGAAATTTTGAAAAAAAATCTTACCGATCCTTTGGCCAATATTCAAACACAGATCCAATCGGGAATATCCGGAACGGATATGGACAAAATATTACCCTCAATACAAGCTCAAAGTCAAAGAATGGGTTTTAACTTAAAGAACCTTGTGACGTATTTTTCGAATCCTCCGATCAAGATGGTTGCGGTAAAGATCAACGATTTGGTTGAAAAGGAGATCGTGGGGAATCTCAAGGAACATGTGGTTGCAGCACGTCTATTATGCGGAAAGAGAGAAATCGGGCAAGGACTGAAGATATCTAAAAACCTTCTACAGAATCTTCCCCTTGTTGCAATTGATCTCGACGCCTTCAAGTTGATCGCGTCGAATATCATCGTCAATGCTTTGATTTCAATGCAAAAAGGCGGAGAAATAAAGTTGGTGACGCGATTGAAACCCGGCGATGCAAAAACAGTTGAACTGATCGTTTTCGACAACGGGGCCGGAATTTCCGCTGAATATCAAACGCGCTTGTTTACTCCTTTTTTACCATTGGGTCGTCCGACTTTAGGCCTGGGGCTTTCGGTCGTGAAAAAACTTTTGACTGCTTGCGGCGGTAGAATCATGGTTAAAAGCAATCCCGGAACCAATACTCTCGTAACCATGGATTTGCAATCCGGTTAGTTCGAGCTTCGTTAGAGTTGGTATCGATTGCGGAAGATTAATGAAGAGGAACGAAATCATGACTAAGGTCTTGTCGGCAAATAACTGTAACGAATTTCTGGGATTTCCGGCTATAAGAGTCTGTAAGAAAACAACCAGACGATCCGGTTATTTTCTAACAGGCTCTAAATTATTACGGGGCATGATGTTGGTTTTATTTGTAATGGCGACGCTTTCCGTGTCGGCTCAACACGTGCGTGAGGGGATTGCGGTCGAAAAGGAAACCGCGAACGGGGCGGTTTCAACTTTAAAGGAAAGTGAAGATTTTATTTCATTTTTGATCGGTCTTAGCGCAAAAACCGACTTGGAATTTCGAACCTGCTCTTTGACCGCGGGTTTAACTAGTGCGGACGATCAAATTGTTTCGTTAAGCGTTCATTGTCATACTATGGAGAATATTAAAAATTTCTTTTCCGCATTAAACCAAAATTTATCGGTAAATATCCAAAAAATTTCGGCAAAACCTTTCTTCAGTTCCGACCCGGCGTCAGCCGCCATGGAATTTAAGATGGAACTGGCGCTTTCAACGGATCGAAACAAGACTATCGGCTCCGGTTTTGAGGAAATCGTCAAACCATTCGAGAATTTGTCTTTTTTTATAAATCCTCAGGAGATAAAGCCTGGTATTAATCTTCTTGGATTCAGCTTTACACCGGTCGAAAAAGTCTCTTTTCAGATTGCATCCAAAGATTTTAAAAAACTTGTCGAATTTTCATCAAAATCGCCGGTTTCCCTAAACTCCAGTACTATTTCCAAGAGCAACTTTTCCGGAATTGAATTGTTTAATTTGAATCTTTCTCAATCTTCGAATCTAATACCGGCCAGGGAAATGATTGAATTTTTTGAAAGTCTTTCCATGAATGCGGACGTAAGAGAAATTTCGCTTCAGAAAGCACCCGATGGAAACAACCTTTTCAGGATTAATATATTCGCGAATACGGATAAATTACCGCTTATCTCGAACGAATTCATGAATAAAAAAACATTGGCATTGGGAAAGTGTGAAACTTTCCTGGAACCGCCATCGGATGTGACCGGAATGAGTGGAGACAAATGGAATTTTACATTATTTCTAATCCCTTCGGTGAAACCCAACTTCCCAGGTGACGATCTGGCCGAGATTTTAAAGGCGCCTTGGCCGTCGAATCTGAAATCGGGACTAAGAATTTCCTGGACCCCTGCGGCATGCAGTATCAGCTTTAGGGTTACAAGCGATGCGGAGGCGGAATCCTTAAAACCGACGGCGCAAAATCTTAAATTTACGTATCAAGGTCTAAAGAAGGAAATCAGTGTTCAAGAGAATAAACTGGTTGTGGGATTTTATCGTGAATCCGCGAATGGTCAACCCGCCGGAACAATGTTGCTTAATCCGCCTTTGGGTGATTTTTTCGGTTTTGGAGAAGTGCTTGAAACAACTCCAGTCAATGCGGGGAAAAGGATTGCCGTGCGTTTCCCTTTTCCCGATTTTCCGAAATTGCTTTCCGCGCTAAGCTCTCAGCAGGGAAAGAGCATTTTGGAGTTCAGCTTAACGGTTAAACATCCTCAGAAAGCCGAAGCTGTTTTTGTCATTACCGAGGGAGTCGCGAAAAATTCCGATACGATATTGAGCCTGGCGAAAATAATTCTCGAAGCCCGCTTACCCTGGAATCTTCCCGACGAAGCCCTCGATCAGGGATTGATTGTACAAGGACTCGCGATACATGCTAATCTTGATGTATTTGTTTATGGAATAACGCTCAAGAACAAGTATATTTTCTCAAACTTATTTCCGATGCTGAATTCGATAAAAGGAATCAATGCGCCTTTCTTTCGCGAAGGGAAATATTCGGACCATCCGAAGGGAAGACTCATGGCTTTTGAGGTCTCCGTGAAATGGCAAGACCAGTAAAAATGACCCCTAAATGACTTGTTTTCTCGCGTCTTTTTACAGGCTCAGGGAAAGTAAGTGATAAATCGTTTCATCCTCGGAAGTCCCGGGGAAGCGGAAAGAGTATTTTTCGTGTTTCACCCTGGGGCCTAATACGTCAACGATTGGCCGAGTGGCGAAGATTCCCTTGCTTTTTACTCCGACCATTACCGCCGCGTGATTTATGGTATTTCCCAAGATGGTGACCATTTTCCTGCCTTGCTCTTCCCATGCGCCTTCGATGAATTCACCTGAATGAATTGATACGTTTAAATCCACTTCGGGACGGATTTTCTTTGTACCTTTAACGAGATGAAATGCAGTCAATGTAGCGCACCATTCGGGGTCCATGCCGCTGCAGCCGTCCTTTCGGAAAACGGCGAGAATCGAATCGCCGATATAAGCAATGACCTCGCCGCGCTGCTTCCTGACTTCAGAGCCCCAAAGCCCGTATAAATTATTGATCAACGGGCCCAAATCTTTCGATGACATTTTGGCCATTACCGGGAAAAAGCTTATAAGATCGGCGAATAACACGACTCCCTGGTTTTTATTCCATTCGACTGTTAGTGAAGTATTTTCGGTCGGCATATAGAAAACCTTACTTGATTCCGGAAATTTTGGAGTTGATTTTATTGAGAATTCGCGCCAGATGAGCTTGGGCGATTTCAGGTTTTACATTTTTTGAAGTTATCCAAATTTCCGCGGCTTGTTCCAAACAGTCATTTTTTTCAAGTTCCAATGCTTGTATTATCAGGTTTTTCGAATACTCCGCCGATGAGTAATTAACCTTATATGATTTTGGAGTTGTTTTTCCCACTTGGATTTCAAAACCACCCTGCAAATTACCGGATTCCACAGGGCAGTAGATTTTAAAGCTCACCCAATTGGGTATATTCGGATTATTCGGTTGCCTAAGTTCCGTTTTTAAAGGATCTGGGGGTAAAACGAACACGAGTTTTCCGTCGACCGTCATATCATTGGGAAAAGCAAAAATCTGTTCTTTGACGAGATTTTTGGCATTACCGTCGTTGTCGGATCTTTGCCCTGAAAGATTTGCATTTCCACCGTCCTCGTCGCTTGCACTCGAAAGGTTATTTGTTTCTGACATGGTTTTTTCCATGGAAATTTTTCCGGGAGCCGAACTGGCGGATTTATTTATCGGCCCTGCACTTTCTTCGGGGGCTATTGAGTTTTGTGATACTTCTTCTTTAATCGTTTTAGCACCTTGATTGCTTTCACCCGCGCCGGCTTGAAAACTGCTTATCGCGGTGAGATCGAGATTTTGGGGAACTTGTGAAAGCGTCGTGGTCGTCGGTTGAACACCCTCGACATTTTCGTCGGATATCGTTATTTCTTTTTTTCCATCAACTTTGTATTCTTCATTTCTCGATAGGTGGATGAAGCTGAGGCTTCCGCCTGCCGATACGGATATTTTTATGCCGGATGGTAAGGTTTCTCCGATCTCCGGGGACCAAGAACTTGTGTTTATGGTTGCCTGAACAGTTCCATTCTTTTCCGTGACCAATGCCACGGGTGTTTCTCCGCAATAGGCCGGAGCCATGGCGATCAAAATAAAAATAAAAACCATTTTCATTGCTATGCTGGTCGAGTTCATTTTAATCCCCCTTTTCGGAAGGTTTGGTATTATCATTTACCGGCCCGATTAAAGAATATAACACAACGGGCTTTTCTTTTCCTCTTAATGCGAATTCTCCCAGGGATTTCCAAATAAATTCCGATTTGGTGGAGTCGGCAACAACATCGCAGGCAATGATATCGGTTCCCAATTCCTTATTCAAGCCTTCCATTCTTGATGTCGTGTTAACGGTGTCTCCGATTGCGGTGAATTCCATTTTTCGCTCCGATCCGATGTTGCCTACGAGAGCTGGTCCGGCGTGAAGTGCGATTCCTATTTTTAATTCAAACGAATTTGTCGCCTCCCGGATTTCTTTTTGTTGCAAAAAAGATTTAATTTCCAAGGCGGCCGCCACAGCGTCTCTGATGAAAAAATCACTTTCGAGCGGCGCGTTGAAAAATGCCATAAGTCCGTCTCCCAGAAACTTGTCGACAGCGCCGTTATGTTTTTGAATGATTCGGGTAGCGCCTTCGAAGTATTTATTGAGAAATGCGACGACATCCTTGGGATCGCGTTGCTCGGCAAATGAAGTAAAATCCCTAATATCGGTGAACATAACGCAAATCACTCGGCGATTTCCCTTTAAAATTTCTTCTTGAGGTTTTTCCAAAAGGGCGTTGATGATGGAATCATTGACATAGCGACCGAATAGTTCCCTGATTTTTTGCCTCTCGTTTTCCAGCATTTTATAAATGCGCAATCCTTCGATTAATCCGGAAACAACTGCAAATACAAGGGGTTTAATAAGGGGAAGGACATATCCGTAATGAAATGCACAGAAACATATAACCGTCCAACCTAATGCAATAATAAGAGTGAGGGCGGACCCTGTCCTGGTGCCGTAAGTAAAAGACACAACTTGTATAATTAGGATCGCGAAAAGTATTCCCGCGGTAAAAGAAGTCGTAAATGTGCGCATAAAGTGCTTATTTAAAATGTTATCAACAATGTTCGCGTGAACTTCAACACCCGGCATAAAACCGAAAGGAACCCGCTTAACATCGGAAATAATGTCGACTCTTCCAACCAATACGGTTTTCGCAGCGAACCGTGAAAGTCTTTCCGGATGAGTTTCCGCGTCAATCAACACATTTTTAAACGACTCCGACGCAAAAGTTCCTTGAGGACCCGCATAATCGATAAAACCTTGCCGACCTTTTTGCAGATTCGGAATCGCTTCGCCGTTGAACAGCAATTCGTTGTTTGAAGCGAGCTGATAGGACGTATTAGCCGAATATGCGGCCGCAAGCAGGGCAACCGAAGGAGAAAGTTTCCCGGTATTGGATTCCAAGCTGAAAAGCGAACAAGAGCGTATTACATTGTCATAACCCACATCGTCGGAATCCAGATTAAGAAAGCCGGTGGGACGATTTAAAAGCGATCTGAGGAATGTTTTTTCAATAAGCGGCGGTTGACCGGGTTGCCACAAAAATCCCAGAATCAGATTTAATCCTTTTCTGGTCACATCCATAAGAGCGTTGCGAAAAGATTTATCAAAGCTGATTTTTCTGATTATTTCATAGGGAACGTTGATGTTGTTTTGGTCGAGAATTTTCTTTACCAGATTTTGAATTTCTTCATCGGGACTATTATCGAAAACAAAATCGAGAAATACGCAACTTGGGGAAGCGATCTGCATGGCTTTGACGAATTCTTCGTAGATGAAATTTCTACCAAATGATGGGAATTTATGCCAGTCGATGGTCTCTTGATCGACTCTCACTATGACAATGTCGCGGGAAGGCGACCGCGGTCCTTCCGAAAAAAGACGCCAGAAAAAGCGCTGATCGATGCTCCATCTCTCGATATGATCTATTCGTGGGAAAAAAAGAACGGCAAATAATATAATTGAAAAAATTATCGTGGAAATCCATTTATTATTGGGCTTGTTGCTCATAAAACCGAGATTATTCAAAGATTACACCCCTCATATCTTGCCGTCGTTTTCCGGAATAGGTCGTTGGTTTTTTCCCGATTTTGTTCAATAAGTGAATAAAATGTCCCATAAATCGCGATCAAATTCCATGATATCATTTAAAAGTGCTTGAAATATCTCCTTGGTATGTTGTAGAAAAAATCGAAATGACAATTCGCGGTTAAGCATCTTGGCAAACCGTTTATATGATAAGAAAAGGTGGTAGCGTATGAAAAAATCCAAGGTGGCGATTTTAAGAACATCACCGGCGACGGTTTTGCGGGATTACCGGGAAGTGATGAATTTGGCCGGATATCGAGATGTTGTCGACTCGTCCGCGGAAACCGCTTTAAAGATCAATATTTCATGGCATTTTTTCTATCCCGCCGCTTCGACTACTCCATGGCAGCTTGAAGGGGTTATTCGAGCGATGTTGGCTGACGGTTATTCAAAGGGCAAGATCCATGCCTGTCACAATCGCACGGTTGTTATCGACGCGCATTTGGGAGAGCGGCAAAATAAGCAGTTGAACGTCGTTCAAGCTCATGGCTTGAAAAATGTTCATTTATATGAAAATGAGGAATGGATGGACATCCGTGAGGCTGTCGGCGATTTGACCAAGGAGTTTATCTGTCTAAATGATGTTTATCCCAAAGGATTCATGATTCCTCGTCGATTCCTCGGCGAGAATATCATTCATCTGCCGACCGTTAAAACCCATATTTTTACGACTACTACAGGTGCCATGAAAAATGCCTTTGGCGGGCTTCTCAATGAACATCGTCATTGGACGCATCCGGTTATTCATGAAACATTGGTTGATTTGCTGATGATTCAAAAGAAGATTCATCGTGGTGTTTTCGCGGTCATGGATGGAACATTCGCGGGTGACGGCCCGGGTCCGCGATGCATGATTCCCAAGGTTAAAAATATCTTGTTGGCATCGGCCGATCAAGTTGCGATAGATGCCGTGGCGGCCAAACTCATGGGGTTCGATCCCCTCAGGGACATTAAATTCATTAGATTGGCGCATGAGAAGGGCCTTGGGTGCGGAGATCCAAAGGAAATTGAAATAACGGGCGATCTCGATGCGGCGAATGAAAACTGGCATTTTGAAGGGCCTTTTAAAGAGATGACTTTCGCGTCGAGATGTCAGCATAAAATATACTGGGGATGCTTGAAAAAGCCTCTTGAATGGTCGTTGAAAACGTGGTTGGCGCCTTGGTCTTATATAGCCTCGGTTGTTTACCATGACCTGTTTTGGTATCCCATTTATGCGAAAAAACAGTTGAAAAATATAATGAAAAGTCCATGGGGGCGATTGTTTGCCAACTGGGAGAAAATTGTTCCCGATGATGCCGGAAAAGGGTATCCGGATGTCGGTTCGGCAGAACCGAATTCTCTAAAAATCGACACCCGCCATTTTTGGGAAGGATTGCGTCTCGTGGGAATGGCGGTAACGGAGTCGCCCGAAATGAAGGCGAAACAAATAAAACCCACGCCGAAATAGTTTTCCCGATGCTCAGGAGGTAATTAGAATTTGGTTAAATTTCTGCTTTGGCTGATTTTGTTTGTTCTTTGCTGGCCCCTGGCTCTTTTAGCACTGATTCTATACCCGTTCATATGGCTGCTGATGATTCCTTTTCGGCTTCTGGGAATTACTGTGGATGCCGTTCTCGAATTCGTCAAATCGATATTTTTTCTTCCTGCGCGGCTTTTACGCGGTCCGAACAAAATGTGAGCGAATCGGAATAATCGACGGTTGGTTGTGGGAAAATCGGCAAGCCATCGTCGAAACGTAATCCATGCGTGAGTTGAATTCGGTGGCCTTTCGTGCGATTAGCGTGTTTTGTCAAGTCTTAGATAAAGACAATTCCTTGGTTTTGTTCAGAATATAATAGCACTTTCGGCAAGTGGCGATATATTTGTCAAAACCTCCGACATCGATCTCGCGTTCATCAGAAGTTGTTTTATAAGAAATCGTTCCTTCGTATTCCCCGCATTCATGACAAACGGCTTTCTTCTTTATAATCACATCCGCATGTGCCATTAGAAGCATTGTGGTCTCGAAAGGATGATTTTTAAAATTCAAATCCAGTCCGCAACAGAATACGTTGATTCCCCGCGCGTTCAGATACAAAACCGCTTCGCGCAAAGAAGGTTTGAAAAACTGAATCTCATCAATAAAGACGGCTTTTTCGTCTCCGGAAATGTTGGTCCGTATCTCTTCCGGATTCTGAACTGAAATCGCCTCTACCTTAGCGTTGGTGTGAGAAACAATATATGTTTTTTCGTATCTGTTATCCAGAGCCGGTTTGAATACTTTGATTTTCTTCCGGCCTAAAGTATAGATTTCAACGTAAGATATCAATTCGGAAGTTTTACCGGAATACATCGGACCTACGATTACGGTTAATTGAGGCTTGTTCACGGTTTTTCCCCTTGATGAACTTGAAGCGCATACTTATAACACAAATTTACCGCTAAAGAAACCGTCAATATGGCGGATTAAGCGATGTTTCCTGTGGCATCTACCGTTGTAGTATTAAACGTGGTATTCTAACGAAAATTACGATTCAAAGCTGATTGCCGGAATGTCGCAGACTTCACGTGTTTTACTTATACACCCGCCCGTCATTCGTTCTTGCGAACCTCCGCCCGGACCCGCGCGTTTGGCCGGAGCGCTGACAGCTGCCGGAATCGAAAACCGCATTTGGGACGCCAACCTCGAATGTGTCCTCGAATTGATAAGTTCGCCGTTACGCGATGACGATGTGTGGACTGTAAGAGCCGCCAGAAATCGCGATCAACACTTGAACGATCTGCGGCAAGGAAAAGCTTTCCGGCATGTCGATACATATCGAAGGATAATCAACGATCTCAATCGGCTTGTATCACGTGCTGCGCCTGATCCTACGGCATGGCGAATCACTCTCACCGACCTCGATCATGCGTCATCGTCTCCGCTTCGCAGCGATGATCTGGATCGATCGGCGAAAGAACCTCATCAAAACCCGTTTTTCTCTTTTTTTTCAAAAGAGCTGTTTGCTTTGCTCGATCGATACAAGCCCGAAATCATCGGTTTTTCACTGAATTATCTCAGCCAGGCTTTGACGACTTTCGCCATGGCGGGTTTTCTGCGCGCGACCTTGACGACGATGCGATTGGTCGTCGGCGGTAGTTTGATTACGTCATGGCATTCACTTTACGGATCGCTCCCGGTTGCTGACGAATGGTTCGATGCCGTGATTCCGGGTCCGGGAGAAGAAGCGTTGGTTAACTTCTGCAGACCTTCGAACCGACATACTATCGAGGAAAAATCGCTCCTCGAAACCCCTCCGGATTTCACTTCTCTCAAACTTGAACGTTATCTATCACCGGGGCCGGTGCTGCCGATTGCCGCGGCGAACGGGTGTTTTTGGTCGAAATGCGCCTTTTGTCCGGAAAAATCAGAGGGAAACACATTCCGACCCCTCCCGGCGAAATCCGGTGCGGAAATGGTTTCAAATCTGGTTTCTCGGCATCACCCGACATTGATACATTTCTGCGACAGCGCCGTTTCTTCCGTTTGGCTTCGGGAACTGTGCAATAATCCGCCCGGTACGTTTTGGTATGGATTCACGAGGTTTATGCCTCCGCTCGATGATTTGGAATTCTGTCGAGATCTTCGCCAATCCGGTTGTGTGATGCTTAAACTTGGCTTGGAATCAGGATCTCAGAAGGTCCTGGATGAACTATCCAAAGGTGTTGATTTAATGCAGGCATCTAAGATCTTGCGAAATCTTGCCGAAGCGGGAATCGGAGCTTATGTTTACGTTCTTTTCGGTACTCCTGCCGAGAGTGTGGATGAAGCACGATCGACGGTAAATTTTATCGCGGAACATTGCCGGGAAATCGGCTTTCTGAATGTCGCAATTTTCAATCTTCCTCTCGGCTCTCCGGAGGCGGGTCGGCTCGAAACTCTGCCCTTTGGTTCCCCAAGCGGAAACCGACTCGAAACCCTTCCTTTCAACGAGGGCGATCTTTCGCTATACTCTGATTTCCGTCATCCTCGGGGTTGGGATAGAAAATCAGTACGTCAATTTTTAGACAGGGAGTTTCGTCCGCATCCGGCTATCGCGCCGATTTTGCGCCGTGATGCTCCGTTTTTTACATCGAACCACGCCCCATTTTTCCTCATCACGAAACAGCCGCAAGCGGTTACTTTTTGAAGCGGTTTCAGTAATACCCGATATCCTTGTCGAGGCTTCCTTCGCCAATAAGGATTCGTACGACAAAATGTTGATCGATGCGATGCTGTCAAAGCAATGTACTAGTCAACGAAGTTAAGTCGAAAAATAAAAATTATGTTTCTGAAAAAAGTGATTAATATGCTCATGGATAGCTTGTCGAGAAGAAATTCAAGACAGTGAGTTTGTCCTGGATTATTCTCATTTTTTACTTTGGAAATAAAATCGGTTAGAATAAAAAACAATGAAACGCATAAAAGCTAACCAAGTTAGGTCAAGAAAAAACCGCAGGCGCCGAGGCTCAGAGAATGGCTATTAGAGGCGTTTTCTTCGCATCTCTGTGCCGCGGTGAAAAATTCCCTTTGATTTTTTCGTTGGCTAGCTTTGATACGAATCATTGATAAAAAAGCAAAAAAATCATTTTTAAAAATGAGGACGGAATGAAAAAAATCGGATTTTACAATGTTCTTGCCATCGGAATTGTATTTCTTTTTCTTGCATGCACAGATAGGGCGTCTTCCCAATCTCAGATCACACCATCCATGGTTGCGTCTGAAAGTACAACGGCCCCGAAAAAATTGGGATTACAGGAATGTGTCGATATCGCCTTGCAAAGAAATCTTCGGCGACCGGCTTCAAAATTCGCCGTTGAGATTGCCGAAACTCGTCACAGGCAGGCGCTTTCGGCTTGGTGCCCGCAGTTTATCGCGAGGTCGGCGATAACGCGCATGGATCAAGAACCGAATTTTATTTTTCCCGAAGAAACCTCCGATTACACAATTTCCGGAATTGCACCGGTTCCCGTGGTTGCGACGGTAAATGTTCCCGAAAAGGAAATTAAACTGATGGACCGGCAAAGCGTCGTTAATTCCTTGGGAATGACTTTCCCGCTTTACACCGGCGGCATTCGGGAAGCTGTCGCCGGACAAGCAAAGGTCGGCATTGACGCAGCTTTGCAAGAACAAAGAAAGACCGACCTCCAAATTGTTTTCGATGTAAAACGGTATTATTACGCGCTTGTACTGGCCTCAAAAATACGCCAAATTACGAAAGACACTCTTGACCAACTTGAAGTGACTCTTCAAATTACGGAACGTTTTTTTACGAGCGGCTCCGGTAAAGTGAAAAAAACCGATTTTCTCAGGAACAAGGTTATTGTCGAAGGTGTCAGATCTTCGCTTGCGGAAGTCGAGGGAAATATGAGTTCGGCGAGATCGGCGTTGATCAACAGCTTGGGGCTTGATTGGAACGACGCGATTGAACCCGCCGACGAAGACCTGCCGTCTGTACCCATTGCGCTCGATGTTGGAAAATGTGTCGCGGTTTCTTATGAATTCAATCCCGATTGGGCGAAACTTAAAGCCGGTTTGAAAGCCGCTGAAGCCCGCATCATGGAAGCAAAGGGCGGGAATCTTCCAAAGGTCGCGTTGACGGGAAATCTGAACTTTGTTGACAATTCGTATGAAAAAGGAATCGCTACGTCGAGAAATAAGAGTAATTGGAGCGTAGGCCTTGGAATGGAAATATCTCTGTTCGACGGAAATCTTACCTTGAACAAAATTCGCGAAGCCCGTGCTGCTCTTAAAAAACTTGAGATGGAAAAAAATCTTTTGCGTGAAGGAATAGCCCTTCAAATACAAGTGTTGGTGAATAAAATCGTCGCTGCCGGAAAACAGGTCGAATCTCTGAAATCCGCTGTTTCCACCGCCCAAGAAAATTCGGAACTCAACAAGAAAGCATATCAAGTTGATCTTGCCGAGACTAAAGACGTGATTGAAGCTCAATTGACCGAATCATTCACCAGGGGATTAAAAGAGCGCGCTCTTTACGAACAGATCACAAATTTGGCGGAGTTGGATTTAACAATCGGCCGTGAAATCAATTCGTTGCTTGAATCGCCTGCCGCTTCCGGGAAATAAGGAAAACCGCCTCTGATGAGTTTAAGATCGTTTTCGGTTCATGCACGGAAATATTCCGTATTTTTTCTTCTCTTGGCCGTTGTAATTTTTTCCTCGGTTCTTTTCTCTCAGATTGCGGAGGGAAAAAAAGCGACCGTTTTCAAGCCGATCAGAATCGGGTTTTCTTCAGCAACTATTTCCGAGGTGGACCAGAAAGATGCCAAGGTGGCCTTGAAAGCTTGGGCCGACTTAATAAGCGAAGAAGACGAGGCAGGTTTCAAATCCGAAGTTGAGATTTATCGTTCACTTGAATTAATGGCTGAAGCGATAAGAAACAACAATGTCGATCTTGTAATAATTACTCCGCTCGAGTTCCTTCAGATCAAGGAACAATGTCCCATTATTCCAACCTTCGTGGGTTTGTGGGATGGAAAGGCGGATGATGCCGAACTTCTGCTCGTAAACGTCGATTCTAAAATCATCTCGGTTGATCAATTAAAAAGAAGGAGCATTTTGTTGGAGAATTATGGAACCGGTCAGCTTCCCTTTATCTGGCTTGAAACCGTTCTTTTGAAAAATAAGCTTCCGGAAGCGGATAAATTCTTCGCGAAAGTAAAAACCGTTCAACAACCGTCGAAAGCCGCTCTCCCGGTTTTTTTCGGTCAGGCTGATGCGTGCATTCTCAAGGAAAAAGAGTTTAAGACGATAGCGGAACTGAATCCTCAAATCGGTCGAAAACTTGTTTCAATAGCGTCTTCTCCGCTGATTATATCGGGAATCGGCTGTTGTCGGAAAACTTTCGATGAAAACGATCTTGCCGTTCTGAAAAAGTCCGCCTTTAAGCTTCAAAAATCGGCGCGAGGGCGACAGATTCTTACTCTTTTTAAGGTTGATCAGATTGATTCATATAAGGATTCATATCTCGAAACTTCCAAGGAAATTCTTCGAGAATATGAAAGCATGAAAAACAAATCGAAATTTTCGAAATAAGTATTGGAAGAAGTGGATAATTTACCGAATCCCAAATTGAAGCACCGGACTTTTGGCATTTTTCTCCGTGCGGTTGTTATGTTTGGAAGCGTAACGATAATAACGCTCGCAATTTTTGCGTTTTCCATTTACTCGCTTTTATCCCAGACCCTTGAGATGAATTTGAAATTCGAGGGAGAAATTCTAACTTCGTCGATTTCACAGGTCACGGTTTCTTCCATTCTCGCCGAGGATTACAGCGCGGTTGTTGATCATTGTATGCAGGTTTTGAAAGAGCAACCCAACATTCGTTTTATAGTTATTTCGCGAAAGGACGGGTTCTCAATTATACTTACCGCCGCCGGTTGGCGTCAGGAGCATTTGGATATTTCCGAGAGTGTGCTTCCCCTCACCGAGTTTGAGTTCAGTTCTATTATTGGGGAAAATGTTTTCAGGATTTCATCCCCGTTGACGTATTCCGGAATCGACTGGGGATACATTTCTCTCGGCATTTCTCTTGAATCTTACAATTCGTATCGTGAGGAAGTAATTCGCGGTACTTTTTTTATCGCGGGATTTTGTGCTTTCTTCGGCTTGGTTATCGCTTATTATTTTGCGGGGCGCTTAAGCAATCCCATACGTTCTCTCGAAGAAGTCGTTAAGCGGGTTGGAGAAGGTGATTTCGCGGCCAAAGTGAAAGTCGAAACCGGAGATGAAGTCGAGAGTTTGGCCGAATCATTCCAGAAAATGATCGAAGCACTTCAGGAAAGCCGTGATGAATTGGTTGCGGCACGAGATTATGCCGCCGATATCCTTCGGACGATTACCGATCCTTTGATTGTTCTTTCACCCGAAGGAGTTGTAAAAACCGTGAATGCCGCGGCATGTTCGACTCTTGGAAAATCCGAACAAGATCTGGTGGGCCATACGCTGGATACCCTGTTTGCCGGCGATGAAACATATTTGAAGGCTGGTTGGGACAAGCTTTGCACGGAAGGTGTGCTTCTTAACTTTGACACATTGATGAAAAGAGCTTCCGGATCTTTGGTTCCGGTCCTTGTTTCAGGAGCGGTCATGAAGGAAAAGTCCGGCAAACCGTTGGGAATCGTATTAATCGCGAAAGACATTACAGATCGAAAACGGGCCGAAGAAATCCTGACGTGGAAATCCGAGGTCAGCAAAGCCGTCGCCGATTTATCCGGAGTTGTGATCGGTTCGGATACGAAGATGGTTTTTATCGAAATGGAAATTCTCAAGCAGGCTATTCGTTTGACGGAGAGCAACCTTGGTTTTGTCGGCTTGATCGATCCGATTACCGGAAATATGGTGTCCCAAGGCATTGTTTCAGTGGCAGGAAGTGAATATCGTCTTGAGGGAAAAGAAAAAGGATTTGTTTTCCCCAAAGGAAATGACGGTAAATATAATGCGCTTTGGGGGCATTCTCTAAATACCAGGAAAGCTTTTTTTACGAATTCTCCGCTTTCCCATCCGGCTTCCTGCGGAGTACCCGAAGAGCATGCATCAATAGACAATTTTTTATCAGTTCCGATTATTGTTGGTGCCGATATTGCCGGTCAGATAGCCCTCGCAAATGCACCGAACGGTTTTTCCGAATTTCATATCGAGGCGGTATCAAGAATTGCCGAATTACATGCGACTTTTATTCAGCAAAAAAGATCGGAAGAAAAACGAAATAGACTTGAAGAACAATTGCGCCAATCCCAGAAAATGGAAGCCATAGGCACCTTGGCCGGCGGCATTGCACATGATTTCAACAATGTTCTCATGGCGATAATGGGTTTTTCCCAATTGGCGATGGAAAAAATCTCTGAAAAATCCGATGCATACGCTGATCTGGAAGATTCCATGAAGGCTATGAAACGAGCGGCCGGTCTTGTTCAACAGATTCTTACTTTCAGCCGTAGGGGCGGGAGCAGGAAGGCTCCGGTTCGCATCGGCCCTATCGTTGAAGATTCCCTGAAACTTCTTCGTGCGTCGATTCCCACGACTATTTCGATACTCAAGGAGATCCCCAGATCTGACACATTGGTGCTGGCTGACCCGATCCAGGTTCAGCAAATCGTGGTGAATCTTTGTACGAATGCTTATTACGCCATGATCGATAAAGGCGGAATCTTGACGGTAAAGGTCGATGAGAAGGATATATCCGAATTTTCCGCGATCCCTGCCGGACTTGTTGCAAAAGAGACTTCGCGAGTTGTTCGTTTGACAGTGGAAGATACGGGTTGCGGCATTGACAGTTCGATATTAGGCCGAATTTTCGAACCGTATTTTACAACAAAACCGGTCGGACGGGGAACCGGCATGGGGCTTGCAACCGTGCATGGGATTGTGACTTCCATCGGAGGGGTGATTGATGTTCATAGCGAGGTTGGTTGTGGAAGCAGGTTCGATATCTATTTTCCCGTGTGCCATGATGGATCATTCGCTGATCAGACTATTTCCAAGTCCGTTCCAAAAGGCGATGAAAGGATTCTTTTAGTGGATGATGAGGAAGTTCTTGTCAAACTAACACGGAAAAAGCTCTCAAGCATAGGATACGATGTTTCCGCTTTCACCAGCAGTGTCGATGCGTTGAAGGCTTTCATGGATAACCCTAAGGCTTTCGATTTGGTGATTTCCGATCAGACGATGCCCGGATTTACCGGTGCCGAGCTGGCTACGAAAATACTAAAGGTTCGGTCTGAAATTCCGGTCTTGATTTTAACCGGGTTCAGCGAAACACTAAACAAGGAAAAAGCACTTGAAATAGGCGCGCGCGACTTATTAATGAAACCGGTTTCAATATCGGATCTCGCGAAAGCGATAAGACGCGTACTCGATTCTTGAGAAAATAAAATGAAGAAAAATGTTTTGTTTGCTTTTATGATTACCATTGTTTTTTCCTCAATTCTATTTTCAGAAAACATGGGAGTTAGGAAAGCGAAGGTTTTGAAGCCGATCAAATATGGATTTTCTTCAACAACATTTGCCGAGGTGGACCGAAATGATGCCGTGACGGCACTAAAAACTTGGTTTGACTTGTTGTGCGAGGAAAGCGGCATTGATTATGTGTCCGAAGTTTATATTTATGATTCCGTCGAATTAATTCTCGAAGCGATAAAGAACGACAAGATTGATTTTGTAATCGTTTCTCCCATGGAATTGCTTCAGATCAAAGACAAATGTTCCATCATTCCGGTCTATTTCGGATTGTTGGACGGAAAGCCTGATGCGGTCGAGCTTCTGCTGGTGAACGCGGATTCTAAAATAACTTCGGTCAATCAGTTGAAAGGCAAGACCCTGCTTTGGGAAAGATACTCAAACGGCCGAATTCCCATGATTTGGTTGGAAACAATTCTTCTCAAAAATATGCTTCCGGAAACCGGAAAATTCTTTCACTCCGTCAGACAGCTTGAAAAGGTGTCGCAAGCAGTTCTTCCGGTTTTTTTTCGGCAGGCAGATGCTTGCATCGTGAGGGAAACAGCATTCGAGACGATGGTCGAATTAAATCCTCAGATCGGACGGAAACTGGTTGCAATAGCGTCTTCCTCTCCGTTGTTGATAGGAGCCATCTGCTATCGGGAAGGGTTTAATGAAAACGATCTTAACATTATAACAAAATCCGCGCTTAATCTTCATACTTCGGTAAGAGGGAAACAAGTTCTTTCCATTTTTAAAATCGATCGATTAGTTTCCTTTATCGATTCGACTCTTGAAACTACCAAGGAAATTATCGAAGAATATGAAAATTTAAAAGGCCGATCGAAACCGTCGAAATAATTCCGCCTAAATTTTGCGGGCGAGCAAAATAGAAACAATCGTATGATCCGGTTATTTTCAACAGGCTTTAAGGTAAAACTTTTCCCAAGCGCAGCACTTTTGGCGGGCGGCAAGACATGTCGACGACGGTTGACGGCGGTGAAATCGGAAGAGTTCCATCGTCGATGAGCCAGGAAATCCCGTCCGAAAATTTCGTATCTATTTCTTGCGGATCATTGAGCGGCGGTTGCCCGGAAACATTAACGCTTGTGGTCAAAAGATTTCCCGGATACTTCGCGAGGATTTTCAAAAGGCCTTCATGGGCGGGAATTCTAACGCCCAACGTTAAGTGATGAAACGCCGCGAGAGGTCTGCCGGCGAGGGGAAAAATTGCAGTTACCGCTCCGGGCCAGTGTTTTGCGAGAAAGTCTCTTTGAAAATCGTCGAGTACAATGCCGATTCCTGACAATTTCACCACATCATTGAGGAACAGAATCAACGGCTTCATTTCCTCTCGGCCTTTCATTCGATAGATAGCGTCAACGCCTTTGGGATTCCCGGCATCGGCGGCGAATCCGTAGAGCGTGTCGGTGGGTAGAACCGCCACTTTACCGTTTTTCAAATCATCGGTGAATTTCAAAAAAAAGGCTTCATTTTCCAAAAAACATTTTATTGCAATCCGGGTCACCGATTTTTCCTCATTGAATGTTATCGTTTTCCACCAACGTCATGGTAGGCGAATTCCCGTCACTCCGGCTTGTCCTAGGTTGACGTCACGGAGACGAACGACCGTATATGAAGACGTATATCCGGTTGGAGGATTCAGCGTGATAAACCTGAATGACGTGTTGTACATCGAAGCCGAAAAAGCGTCGGTATATTTCTTCGATGATATTAGAAGATTGCTTAACTGAAGATCGGCCCGATAATCGATTGTCGAACCGCTAACGGCGTTTTTGGCCCGAAACATCGCGGTTCCCCAGTTCTTGAAAAGAGTGTCGAAACCGCCGTTGGCGGAACAACGATTATCGATGTTGGTTATTCCCGTATTCGTGGTTAATACCATATTGCGGATGGTTGAAGTTCCTGTTTGCTCGAATATGTAATATAGGAAAAGACCCACACAACCATACTGACCCGTTCCCAGGTTCCAATCATCGTTGATGATCGGATACCTGTTGGGATGAGGCTGATATTCATTTTGGAAACGCTCTTCGGCGGCGAATGTGATATCGTATCGCAACTGCGATTGTACGCTCAAACCTTCGTTGAGCCAAGTTGTTTCATAGGTTCCGGAACGATCCATTACATGAGCGACGTAGTTCACCAAATGTTGGAATTCATGAACAAGCGTGAGAGTCGTGCGATTGATCCAATCCGTTGAACTGGGAAAGTCCGAAGAGTCGTAGACATGCATGTAGAACATATCTCGCCCGTTACTGTTCGAGCCGGTGTAAAGATCGCTGGGGTCTTGGAAACCGATAACAGACTCGGCATTGCAAACCGGCGTAAAAAGAATGGTCACTTTGCCGTCGGTATCTACATCTTCTGTCGGGCCGTAGTTTTGTGTAACGAAGTCGTAAACCTTCGAATCGAAGCTGGTCAAGAGTGATGTGAGCATCGTATCGGTCGTATTGGCCGGGTTGATGCCGCCGTATGAATTATTGTCGATGAAGATTTTTGCGTATGTTCCCAATTTTTGCAAGGTGGCGGTTCTGGTGGCGTAGTCGTTCGTAGAAAAACGGTAGACGCTAAAATCCTTGACGGTTCCTACCGTTTCCGCCGCATGGCTTTCCTGCAGCGGTTCGGTTACTTGACCGGCTCGTAAATCTTTTGTCCGCCGGATTTTTTCCGCCAGTTCTTTTTCTCGATTACGCATCAAGCGATCGATGGCGTCTTGATTCCGGGCCGAATCGGCGATGATATTTGTCATCGGTTGCTTGATTTCTGAAAGAGCCGTTCCGCCGCCGTTGACATCGATTCGGTAAGTTCCCGTTGAGGTTGTCATGGGATATAATATCAATCCGTATTTTTCATTCTTGTTTGGAGTCAACACGGCTAATTCAAGAGAAGTTCCGATGGTGTAAGACGCCGATTGCCCGGCAACCGAAGGAAGTGTTTTGTAAACGTAAATTTGCAGTGAAGCATTTGCGTTGCCGCCGCGACCGTCGCTTATAGTACAAGTGATGGTGTAAGTGGCGTTGTCGATGGAAGGAGTCCAAATCGGATTTGATAACGCCGAGTTGTTGAACGAACCATTGGCGGCCGTCCATGAGTAGGAAATGGGATCTCCGTTGGTGTCGTTTGCGGCGCAGGCGACGTTTACTCCTATGGTATTGGCGGTAAATGAGCTTGATGCGGAGACGGTAAGGGTCGGAGCATTGTTAACCGCATTATTCACGGCAATCGTGAAGGAAGCCGTAGCCAAACCGCCTTTTCCGTCGCTTGCCCGGCAATAAACGGTAACGTCTCCGATCGTTGCGGGAGAATTCCAAGTTACGGTTTGCCCTGTTGATGAGACGAAGTTGCCGGCGGTTGCGGTCCAAGCATATGAAAGCGTGTCGGCATCCGCGTCCGTCGCCGACGCGACCAGATTGATGGCGCTGCTTGGAACGACGCGTGTTCCGGTGGCCGTGATTTGAACGATAGGTATGTAATTCAGAGGCCTGGTTTGAAATGTCCAGCTTGCATTCGCGGCGATTGCGTTACCGGCTTGGTCCTTCATCGCGACGGTAATTCCGGCGGAGATGATGCTTCCGGCGGGAAGGGCTAACGAGGGCGTGAATGTCGCTACGGTATTTGCCGTATTGAAAGTGATGACGCCGGAGATCGGGTTGGACCCGCTCGATACCAGGAAAGAAGCGGCATTGATTGTGGACGTATCCATTGCTTCGCTGAAAGCAACCGAGATCGGAGAGGAAAGCGCGATGTCGGTTGATCCCGACGCGGGCGATATGGCGGTTACGGTCGGCGGTGTGGCATCGACAGCCGCGGCCGTTGTGAAATTCCATGACTGGTCGCCCGTCATCATGTTTCCGGCGGTGTCTTTAACTCCGTTTGTTATTGCTACTCGATAAAGAGTAGAGGCGGCGAGCGATGCGGACGGAGTTAAAGTGGCGGTTTTTTTGTCCGCGCTGACGAAAACGCTGCCGGCGACGGCGACAGCTCCGTTGTAAAGATTGATGGCGGAGGGAGTAAGGGTCGATGAATCCATGGCTTCGCTGAATACTATCGTTACGACCGTTCCGACGTCCACATTTGTTGCGCCTGCTGCCGGAACCATCGAGACGATTGTCGGAGGCGTCGTGTCGGCGGCAACGCCCGTGGTGAAATTCCAAATTTTATCTCCGGTCATGGAGTTCCCGGCGAGATCTTTCACGCCTTTGGCGACGGTCACGGTATAGACTGTCGAGTTTGATAAAGCCGACGTTGGCGTAAATGTGGCTGTTGTTTTATCGGCGTTTAAGGAAACGGTGCCGGCGATGTTGATCGCGCCGTTGACTACGTTGATGTTCGTCGTGGTAATTGTCGAAGAATCCATTGCTTCGCTGAAGGATATTCCCACGGTAGTTCCGACGGAAACATTGGTTGCCCCTTCGGTCGGAACCACCGAGATGACGGTCGGTGATGTGGTATCACTGCTGTTTCCGCTTCCGGTCGTTGTAAAGCTCCAGACTTTGGCCGTACCGAGACAATTTCCGGTTGTATCTCGAACCGCTGTTGTGACCGTAACCGTGTATTTTGTTCCGGAAATGAGGTTCGTCGAGGGAATGAAAGCTGCTGATGTTTTGTCGGTTGTAACGCTTATGACGCCTGCAAGATGCGTAGATCCGTCGGCCGACACGTAAATATTCGTGGAATTGAGATATGCATCATTCATGGCTTCGCTGAAGTTGATCCAAATGGTACTGTTCAGTGGTGTTCCGATGGCATCAATGGATGGGTATACTGAAATCACGGTAGGTGGTGTCGTATCTCCGCTTCCGCCGCTGGAACTTACAATCGTAATTCCGACGGCAAATGAGGTTTTCAAACCACCCGTATCTTGGGCTTGAAAAGTTATGGTTGCCGGACCGGCCTGCGCCGGAGCCGCCCAAGTGGCGGAAAGGTTGCCTGTGCTCATTGAGAGGCTTCCTGAAGTTGAACTCCAGCTGTAGCTGAGGGTTTGGTTATCAGGATCGACGGCGACGGCGTACAGTTGCACGGAATTTAAGGCGGTAACTTTGTATGCATCGGCACGGAGCGAAACTTGCGGAGCTCTATTGGTATCTGAAATTTTCGGAAGAACCGTGCTGATATAAGGTGGATTGGGAGAGTTGAAGTAAAGGTCGATGGAAGTCGTTTGAAAGCCGGCTGATTGGATTGATAAAGTTCCGGCTGAATCTTGAGGCATAAGCGGGGTTTCAAATTCTCCCGAAGAATTCGTCGTAAAAGTTTCGCCCCAAAGATTTATGACGGCGTTGATTACAGGCTGTCCTTCGGCGGTTTTCAGTATTCCGCGTGCCTTCAAGGAAGCCAAATTCAAGTCAAGTGTTTCGGATTTTCCGTCGGGGTTTGATTCGGAAACGGAAATTAGAGAGGAACGGCCTTTAAAGATTTGGCCTGCTGTATTGACATATTTGGCGATGATTCTATGAGAACCGGGCGGTATGGGAGAAAGGTCGAAATTTCCCCCGGCGTTTGTAATGGTTTTAATCGAGGAGTTGTCTTCAAGATATATGTCGCAATCGGCGATAGAAACGGCAGCTAGTATGCTCGGATTTACGGCCGTTTTAATTGAACCGGATGCTGTAACGTTGCCGGAGATATGGATGGTTGAAGAATAGAGATTGATGGGATCATTGCCGATTCCTCCTCCGCCTCCGCTGCAGCCGTATAAGACGGCGATCGATATGACGACGGCGATTAACGTACAGATCTTCGCGTAAGATATGAAATCCCTCATCGAGATTCTCCTTTGAGACATCCTTTCACAATAATTTTAGTGGAAACACGCTCTTTATTCAATATTCAATAAATCCGATCGAAATCCGGGAAGGTTACTCGGGGATGAAGCAGCTAATGAGCCAGGTAATATGCTTCCCGTTCCATCAGAATATCGAAATCTCGATTTTTATCGGCATAATTGGCCCAAAGGCATTGGGTACCCCAGTTCAGGCTCCAACCCGTGTCATCGATCCAGTTGTCGTCGATCAGTTCGTTTAATTTTGGGAAAAGCGTCCCAAGTTTTAAGCTCGAAAAGGCATCGCGGCGATATTGAAAGGTGTGGACCAGTTCATGACCGGCGTGGGCACCGTTCGTGTTGGTGATGAAATTGTTCGCGTTGCTGTATGCAAGCGCTCCGCGAGTTCCTATGGTTCCGTCCCAATTGCTTTTTCTTTCAAAAACAAGCGTTCCGAATCTTAAAGATCGATCGAAATTTAACTTGGCGCCTTCCGATAAGTTCAAAAGGGGCGCTATTGTCGAGTGAAGACCGGGTTTGAATTGCAAACCTTCAGAGTCCGCGATTAACCAGATTGGTCCCAGATCCATTCTGAATTTGAAACGGTCATGAGCGCTTTCGGCAAGAGAGGCTCCCGTGTTCACAAGTATCTTGGCTTGCCAGGCTTTCCAGGAATTGCTGTTGCTGGCATTGGCTGCGATTTCGAAACCTTTTTGCATGATTAAGCCGCCGCAAATCGCTTGTATTACCGCTCTTCCGATGGGGTTGCCGCGGCGATGAGCGCGTATTCCCGCCTGGATAGCCGGAATGACTACATTGATAACGGCCAAATCGCGACCGTTAAAAGCGCATGTCGAAGGAAGGCTGATCCATGCCCATGTCAATAAGCCCATCATGATGACAAGGCCGACGAAAAATTGGCGAGGTTGCAAATTATAAAATGAAAGGTTCATCTTGAGACCAAGCTCATACCTCGTCAAAAATCACGAAATAGTTAATTCAAATAACGCTGTTTACATTTATTAACACGGCATTATTACGGCAGCCATTTCGGTTGCAAAAACAATGTGTTTCAGATTGCGGGGATTGCGGCGATGCGACGATTTGAAAAGGAAAGCTTAGAGCTTAGAAAATAACCATTACAAATAGTCATTTTCTTACAGGCTCTTATGGCCGGTTGATGAACGAAATTTGCTACAGTTATTTATTAACAATGCCTTATTTGTCTTTTTCGACTTTGAATTGGATTTTAATGTCGCCTTTCCATACGCTCTTAACTCCGATCATTGAGGAGTTGATTTTTGCTATGGAATATTTTAAGGCATAAGGGGAAATCTTGCGGAAGAAGTCGTTGAGGCTTCTTAGATTTCCGGCGACGACATTGTACGTGCCCATGACTCTATTTTCGCCGTCGATATCGCTTTCCGAAGAATCTTTGATTGCAACATCGGTTTCCTCTGACGTGTTCTTCAGAAATTCAATTAAACCCGAAATCGGTTTGACTTTCGGATTCATCATCGGAAGTGTGCCGACCTGAACGGAGTATTCGAGAATTTTGCTTTCAGTTCCGGTTTTCGTATTTTGAACATCACCTTTGAAGGTTTGTTTTAAACATTGCTCGATCACTGAGGGATCAAGCGAAGAGAAACCCTCGAACTTCAGCGGCAGTAAAACTTTTCCGTCTTTTTCCGAGTAGTCGCCGCAGGATATTGAAGTAAATTTCCCACCGACCGATTTTTGTTGGAGGAGGCTTTCAATAGCATCCATTGCCAGTTCCGATGCATGTTCGGGGTTCGGCCTGGCGTTTAAATCTTCTTCGGGAAGTACAGCCGGTTTAGGAGATACTTTCTGCAATTTATCGATGAACTCTTTTATTTTCGGATTATTCGGTTGATGTTTTTGCGCTACGTCAATGTTTCTCCAGGCATCCAGATAATTTTTTTCCTTGGCGGCGATGACGGCTTTCATGAAACGCGCGGGAGGGAAAAAGGATATGACCTTGAGGATTTCTTTTATTTCCTCTTTTGCCCGCTCGATATTATTTGCCTTGAAATGTCTGGCGGCGAGTTTCATATGAACCTCGCAGTATTGTTGATCTTTAGGATCGATCTTGGTGGAATCTTTATCCGGTTCGATTGGTGATTCGGGGTTCACCGGCGTTGATGGTTGGTCGGTCAATTGATTGGACGAACTATCCGAACCCGTATTGGTGGAATTTCCGGAATTATCACCAACATTGTTTGATGAATCGTCGCTCGTGCTGCCATTTTCACCCCTCTTTTTTTTCATGTACTCGTCAGCCATTTTCTTGTATTTCTCTATGTCGTCTTTGCTGATTTTCTGGGCGATTTGAAAGCGATTTGGTTCATCAACGGCAAAAGATTGATGATTTCTCGCCGGAAAGAAGATTCCAAGAATAAAAATGAATACAACTATTTTTCGATAATCATTTTTCATTCCATCAATACCTCTTTATAATACATTACAAGGGAAAAGAATATAATCGAACTATAAATTAAATTCTTTGCCGATGATTGAATTATACTCTTCCGAAGGGAAATTTTCACGCCCGGTTTTTCATCGAATAAATTATTCGATAGCTGCAAAATGAAAGCCGGTTTTCGGGTAGAACGGATTAGGCGCTAGCGCCGTAATCCGCAGAGCTTGAAGAGTTTTTCGAAAGGCAGGACTCAATAAGTAAAGAGAGAAAGTTCAGTGAAGTTCGCCGGTCGCTTGAGGTTGATGAATTCTATTGAAGATCTCGATCAATTTATCGTAATCCTCATTTGAATCCAGGGGTTGAAGAGATTTTCGAGTATTGAAAATTACGCCCCAGATATTGCTGGATAATGTTACATATTTTCTAGGAATCGCCAGCTTAACGCAATAATATTCTTCGGCTTTTTCATATTTAATCCAACGCGAAGGCAAGGGTTTTTTCCAATACAGGTCGTAGGCGATTACATTATTCGAAGAAGGATTTGGCCAGTCTTGCATCGGAATGTAGACGGTGATTCCATAATCTTCCGGAGAAAATCCCATTTGTGAATTATTGAAATAGGCCGAACAGAGGTGTGGAAGAAAGGTATAATCAGCTATTATCCGACCATCATGATGTCTTGCCGTAATGATTTTTTTTACGTCCGTAAGCACGATATCTATTTTATAATTCAAGACCAACGGTTTTACATTAACAATCACCTCTGTGTCATTGTACCCGCGGCCTGTCGCGAGGATATGAATTTCCTCACCGACCAATCGGAGCTTTGCCTGACCCGATGGAATGAGGAGATAGGCTGAATTCCTGATGTCGATATCAACCGTATATTTATCGATTTGATAATCAAACGCAGAAAGTTGTGGAATCTCGATGAAGAAAAACAGCGCTGAAATTATAAAAAAGAAGTATTCGGGTAAAATCCTAAATTTTCTAAATAACATCATTCAACCTACAAAACGATAATTTGTCTACGGAAGACGATGATAGTATGCAACCAATTTTACGATTTTTCAAGCGACGAATGAAATGTCGATAAAAAAACCGAGAAATCGCATGGGAATTTATGAATCCGGTGTAAGCCTGGTTGGTCTGAGGGATCAAAGGCTATCCTGACTTTGCTGAAGTGGGCGAACGATTTTCTTGAAAATCATTCTACATAATGCTCTGATCACTTTCCGAGTATTTCGCCTCACAATGCAGCGGCAATCGATGACGGCTTGATTTTCGTGCGTTTGTCTTGTCTGATTTCCAAAAAAGTAAGAGAAAAAATAATTTCGTGATATAATCCTAAACCTCGGTGGTCAGAGTATAAATGCAAAATTTTTACCAATTATTCGGAACGTCCAATTTTGCTTCGGTTGATGAGATCCAAAAGGCTTTCAATAAACTATACGCGGATCTTTTTTCTTCTGAAAGTCCGTTGGCTAATATTCCGCGCTTAAAAGAGTTGAAAGATGCCTTTGATTTGTTGACCAACCCGGAAAAACGCGCCGAATATGATGTTCAGCTGAAAGATTTTCTTGATAAGCTGGAAAAACAATTTGAAAGCGCGGTATCAGCTTTATCCAACGGAAACAACGAGGAAGCCATTGCTCTGCTCCGGGAATGCATCAGGGTGAACCCGCGTGAACCTGATTACTATGAGAGCATTGGTTTGGCCTATCAATTGTCAAAGCAGTATGATGAAGCTGTAAAATGTTTCCAGCAGGGTCTTCAGACCAATACTAAAAATGCTTTGTTCCATTGGTACATCGGAGATTTGTTCTTGATAATCCGGGAGAATGATAAAGCTGATACTCATTTTCTTGATGCCGCGGAAGGTTTCAAGGAAATATTAAAAGTCGATCCCAAAAACCTTCAGGCGCAAGAACTTCTTGCGGATACCTATGCGAAAATGAAATGGTATGATGAGTCTCTCGAAGTTTACCAGCAACTCTTGGAGCAATATCCGTTCAGAGCCGAATACCATCGAGATGTCGGATCGGTTCTGTATGAACTGGAATTGTATGACGATGCCGAAGATCATCTCTTGGAAGCTCTAAGAAATGCCCCCGGGGATTCGTCAGCCCTTTTGTTTCTGGGGTTGGTATACTTCAAGAGAAGATTGCTGACTCTCGCGGTCCAGACTCTTGAAGATTCGCTTAAACGAAATCCCGATCAACCCGAGGTCGTTCAGCTTATCGAAAAAATAAAAGAGGTACAAAAAGACATCGGATCAACCGTCGAGGAAATTGTTCACGACCCTGATCCGATAGCGGTAGTCGAAGGAACCGTAAAATGGTTCAACTCGGAAACCGGTCTTGGGGTGTTGTCGTCACCGGAATATCCCGAGGTGTTGCTTCATTTTCGAGCGATTAAACCGGAAGATCAAGAGAAACTGACCAAAGGTGATGCGGTTCGATTCGGAGTCGTCAAGGACAAAGTCGGTCCGGTCGCTGTCCAAGTCGAACGTTTGGATGGCGCGGAATTATCCGATACCTTATTGGGAACGATAATCAAGTTCGATTCCAAGTTGAGAATAGGTGCGATCAAAACATCTTTGGGCAGAGAAATAGTTTTCTATTTTTCCTCATTATCCAAGGAATTGCTTGAAGCCATTTTGCCGGCACAAAATGTACCGACACCCCCGCCGGGTGAGGGTTCAAAGGATAAACCCGAAGAGCGTCCGGATAGCGCGCTTACGAAAAGCGTATTGGATCGGGAGGTTTTGTTCGAGCTCAAAACCACCCTAGGTTTGGCTGACGAACCGATCGAACAGGCAATCAATATTAGATTTCGAAAAAAGAAAAATCCGCCGAAACCGCCTGAAAAATAGTAAGGCCTTGTTAATAAATAATTGTAACAAATTTCGTTCATCGATCGGCTATAAGAGCCTGTAAGAAAACAACTATTTGTAATGGTTATTTTCCAATAGGTTCTAATCATAAATATCGGTTCATCTGATTTCTGGTTGTGTCATATTTTAACTTTTTTTACGGCCAGACACGGAAGAAAATCATTATGAATTTCATGAGCTTTCTCTGCATCTCAGCGGCTCTGCGTTGAATTCTTCAGTTAATTTAGGACACTACCTGATTTCTCATTTCGGCAATATTAGAAATCTGCCGATTTATCACTGCAAATCTTCGAGAATAATTTATTGTACGTGATAAAACCGTTCATGAAAATGGAACATATAAAAGGAAATGTCTTCAACGGCTTGCTTTCAATCATTTTACTGATTGCAATTTTTTGGTTGTGCGGTTCGAAAATTGTTCAGGCCGGAGCTTGGGTGTTATCCAATTCACGCTGGACTGAAAAAGAAGAAAAAACATATCAGGATTTTGTTCAAACTTTGGGCGAGTCAAATCATGGAAGTCTCAATAAGTTCATTAAAGATCCGGGCGTTAATCCTCTTTATGGCGAAGAAGACAAATCATTCAATCTTTCTCCGGATTGCGCCGATTTTCCTTACCTTGTAAGAGCTTATGTGGCCTATAAACTGAGACTTCCGTTCAGTTATGTCTCGGAAATATCGTCAGGGGGCGGAGATCAGAGATATAGTCGAGGAAATCGTCCGTCGGAAATGAAAGATCAAGACTATTTTTCATCCGCGCAAAGAATGTTCGGAGCAATTCCGCGCGTAAATTCCGGCTTTTATAGAATGGCGCCGGATGTTGAAGATTCCGATACTTATCCGGTAAAAATTCAGAAAGAATCGATAGTTCCGGGAACCGTTTATTATGATCCCAACGGACACGTTGCCCTTGTTTATAAAGTTACCGAGGATGGTCGGATAAGAATGATAGATGCTCATCCGGATCGAACCATATCCAGACCTTGGTTCGGTTCGAAATTCGCGCGTGGCGGACAAAGCCAAGGCGGAGGATTCCGTAAATGGCGCCCTCTTTGGTATTCGTCCGAAGGCAAGGTTTCCCGATCCAGCAATAGAAATATTCCTGATTTTTCCGGGAGCGATCAATATCGGGACAATTACGATTTTCAAGGCTTAAACAGCCTTTCATATTTCGACTATGTGCGGTTCAAGCTGTCTCAAAAGGGCGGAAAGATCGATCCTGTCTCGGATTTTAAGACCATGATGACGGATATATACGAAGATATTCGCTATCGGGCTTTGGCTGTGGAAATCTGTATTCAGCATGGAGTAAATCTCAAGCATCATCCGGGCGTGCTTCCTTATAACATTTACGGAACGGACGGAGAATGGGAAGAATTTTCTACTCCATCCAGGGATGCAAGATTAAAAGTGGCTTTTTATGAATTTTACAGGAAAACGATCGAGATGATTCAAATGGCGGAAAAACGGGCCTCATATCTGGAATATTCCGGGTCCGGTCGCGAACTTGCGCGCCGGCTTATTTCCATTTTCGATGAATTGAATCCGCAACTTTGCGTGACGTACAAAAATTCATCGGGAAATGTGATTGCCATGGATTTCTACGGCGTTTTAAGACGACTCTTTCACCTTTCGTTCGATCCGTATCACTCGGTGGAACTTCGTTGGGGTGCAAGTGGAGAAGAATTGAAAAGCGCTAAGGATGATGACGAAAAGAAAAAATTCTATGCTCTTGAACGGCGAATGAGAAATCAATTGGAGCGGCTATACAATGTTCACACGACGTTTTCATTGGGTCCCGAAACTCCCATCAATGTTGATGTAAGGAAATGGTTGGTCGATTATGTGGAAAATAGGGCGATGCCGATAGCTCCCGTGCCGTCATCTCCAGTCCTTGCGCAAAATCCGAACGCGACGGGACGCGATACATCAGTTGTAACTCCCGATCTTCGAGAAAAAATTCCGACGGGCAAACCGACATCTTCTTCCGAGATAAGCCCATTGAGTGGAATAAATGAAAGGCGCAAACTTTGGAGGTTTACGGAAACAGTTCTCTCAAAATTAGACGATCTTGCGCTTGAAGTGATTGTTGAAAATCGAGGCAATCATGATCTGACAACCAGACAATCCGGTTATTTTCTAACAGGCTCTAAGCAGTACGGAGAAACTGTCCGATAAGTACGCAGTTCGTGAGTGTCTTGGAATCGGTGAACCCTCTTTGGGGGCTAGCCAAAATGGGAAAAGATACTGGAGGTCGTGATGTTTTTTGTGATATTGATGCTGTTGCTGATAACATTTATATCGATCGTCTCCGAACCTGAAAGATGGCCGACCAAATTGGCCGAATTTCTAAAAAATAATCACGTTCACCATGGATAACTTGTTTACAATTGCTCAAATCAGCAAATTGATCGGTTTGGCTTGCCATACGATTCGGTTTTACGAGCGGCAATTTCCCTTGCTTTTGAATGTCGAACGAACTCCGGGCGGCCATAGATTATACCGAAAATGCCATCTTGAGGCTTTGACAAAAATCATTCATTTGTTGAAAAATGAGAATCTTTCGATTCGCGATGCCCAAATACGACTTGGAGAAATTTCCGAATCGCCTGTAATGCAACCTGCCAAAACATCCGGGGACAACAATTTGTCGCAAACGCTGGGTTTGGTTTTGCATAAATTAAACGAACTTTGCGAAAGAAACGAAAGAATGGATATTCTTCTTGGTGATTTCATTCGTGAAAAATCCGAATCACGAAAAGAAGAGCTGCTGGATCAGATTTCCAAATATAGAAACGAAACTCGCGAAGCCCTGATGACATTTCAATCGCTTCGACCAAAAGATAAATATCTAAAGGAAGATCCGACCGTGGATGGATCGGGGGTGCCTATTTCGTGAAAATCGACGTTGCTTTTACGTCATCGGAAGTACAGGCGCTTTCGGAAAAAGTTTGTATTGTCGTCGATGTGATTAGATCGACATCTACATTGGCGATAATAATGTCGCGAAACCCCGGCAAGGTTATTCTTACTCCGACGATTCAAAAGGCGGTGAAGTTCGCTTCTCAACAAAGCGTTCATCCTCTTTTATGCGGTGAACGAAACGGCTTGCCTCCCGAGGGTTTCGATCACGGTAATAGTCCGCGCGAATACATGGATTTGAATTTGAAAGGCCGAACCATCGTGTTTACATCCAGCAATGGAACGCGAGCCGTAGCAGACATTACCATCGCGCCGCATGTTTATTTGGGATCTTTTCTCAATGCCTCATCGGTGGTCGCTCAAGCCTTAAAGTCGGCGAGAACCGATGGGTTGGATATTCAAGTAGTATGCGCGGGTCGTGAAGAAAAATTCGCGCTTGACGATGCTTTCTGCGCCGGCTATTTGGTTTCCTTGCTTGCCGGACGGATTTCCTCGGATGAGGAATTTAAACTTGGCGACGGCGGACAAGGGGCTTTAGGTGTTTACGGATATTATCGCGATCCTTCGAGGCTTTTTGAGTCGTGCGAATCCGGAAGAGCGCTGAAGGAAATCGGTTTGGAAGAAGATATCGCCTTTCTTCTCCAAAAAGACATATGCGATATCGTACCGAAATTGATCGACTCGGAAAAATCACCTCCGGAAATGGGCGATTTTACGCTGCTTACATAACACTTTTATTTTAAACTTTCCGATTTTTTCGGGAGTTTTTCAAAGTTTGCGCGAAAATCGCCAAAGGCGGAAATTCCTCTAAAACATCGAAAGTGGATTGATTTTCCCAAAAATCATTCAGCGATTGATACCCGGTTTGCTCGTAATCCGCAGCCGTAATCAACATTTCCAATTTATCCACTGCCCTGACGAATCTTGCTTCTATTGATGACCCTTTTTCAAATTCGCGGAAGCGTTCCATGAAAAAATCCGCCGATTTCCCCATTGGTTTGAGGATCTCGGCAACCGCGTTTTGCTCCGCTTCCGATTTGTTCGTCAAATATTTCAAAGCCGTAAAGGGAATATCGCCGACCCGGCACTCCCCCAATTCGTGTACCAAAGCGAGGGTGACCGCTAAATCCCGATTCAATTTGATGCTTCGTAAATGTTCAGCCAAAAGCATGGTTAGAAGAGCGACGCCAAAACAATGGTCGGCGATGGATTCCCCGTCGCGGATTCCCCGCAGTTGCCATCCGGTGCGACGAACTTTTTTCAAATATAGATAATCCCGAAAAATCGGTTCGAGAGATTTCAAATCATCGTCCATTTTCGTTAACTCCTTTGAGTCGTTCATGATGCTGAAATGGTAATGTCCTAAAAAGAAATGAGCCGGTCTTATCCGGCCCGAAAAATAAGGAGGCAAACAAATCCATAACCCTTTTCGTCCAAATGTGAGGTTTCCTTAACGTTTTAATTGCCGTCTTCGACAAACAAACACAAACATCAGCAAACGTTTATGGACTTTCGAAAACCTTTCCGGTTGATTACAGACAGTAAATATTAATTTATTTTTTGGGGATGGCATTTTTCTTGTCTGCTGATCGATGATGTGTTTTTTCACGCATTGTATGTTTCTGTAATTTGATATAATTCTTCGTGTTTGAGGTGCAGGTAATGTCTGATTTGCGAATAATTTCCTCGGGAGCATTGAGAGCGGCCGACAATATGGCGGTTGATGAAGCTCTCATGCGAAGTCTAGCCGCGGGTGCTTCGTCTCATTTTCTAAGGTTTTATAGATGGGTGAAGCCGACTTTGTCGTTCGGGTATTTTCAGAGAGTGGAAGAAATAATCGATTTCGAGGAAGCCGGCAAAGTCGGAACAGATGTAGTTAGGCGGCTGACCGGAGGTAAAATGGTTTTCCACTCTGAAGAAATTACGTTTTCATTGGGAATCAATTTGAATTCCCCGGAATTTGGGGGAATAAGAATAAAAAATTTCGGTGACTTGTTTCGAGAGCTGATGACTCCGATTTTAAAAGCTCTGATTTCCCTGGGATTACCTGCCGGATTTGGTTCCCGCAAGGAAGTCGCGAAATCGGGCGATCGGGTTTTTTGCTATGGAAGCGCAGTCGGTCACTCGATTTTTGCGGGTGGAAAGAAACTGATCGGCGCGGCTGGAATTAAAAAAGGTGCTGTTTTCGCTCTTCACGGCTCCATTCCGATAAAGAAAACGAAGATTCCGCCGGGCGTTTTGAGGAAGTTCATGCCGACGGATGATGAGTTGTCGATCGCTTATCTGTCCGATTTGATGCCGTCATTCAATACTAAGACCCTTGAAGATGCCGTTAATAAAAGTTACTCGGAATCTTTCGGCATGCAAATGCTTGACGATTCCCTATCCGAACGTGAAAAGGAAATAGCCGAGATACTTTCGAAAAATAAATATGAAGATATTTTTTGGAAAGGTAAAGATTTGCTTGACTGTGAGAAACTTATTGAGACTATTATGAAATAGTCTTTGACTTGGTTACGGCTTTTTTGAGGATTTTTTTAAATATCTGCAAGTCATGGTTGAAATCTTATAAATATTTGTTTATCCTGCTTTGATATATTATTTGGATTAAGAAGAGAAGATTAATGTCTGTTGAAATCGTTCCCCTACCGCGCGGCGGAACCCTGCTGAAAACATCATCCGGTACCCTTCAGGTGGGGGCTACTCCTGAGACCATTAAAGACACCCTCCATATCATGGGGGAAGTTCCCGATACTTTTGTCTTACCAACGAAATTATTTAGTCCGGAACGTGGCGTGTCGTTGGCCGATATTGAATTTCCGGCTTATTACAACTTTTTTTTGAAGAATCGCCCGATCAAGGTAATCGGTCAAAACCATCAGATCGAAACAATACTTGGAGTGCTGAAAGAGGCGGTTCTCGGTCCTGAAATGATTCAACTGAACCGCGAGTTCCCTTATGGGGTCAATCGTGATTTTATTCCCGACCTGCGTTCGGAAATGGATTTCCTAAGAGCCAAGGATCGTTCGGGAGTCCGAAAAATGGAGTTGTCCGATATTGCCATCGGTCAACCCTGGGGTCCTAACAATCGTGTTCCATTCGGTTGTTTGGCTTTGGAGCGCACGAATCGGGGAATGTTGCGCGTTGTCGAAGGCGCCAATGTCTTGGCTGAAGTTTCCCTTGATATCAGCCTTGGTTCAGGTCGAATTTTTGCCGAACGAAAAAAACCTTTTGAACCCCCGCTTTTTGGAATAACGGTTATCGGTTCGGGACATGGTTTCGATCCGAAAGAAATGACCAGCGGATTTATCGTTTGGGTGAACCGGCGGGGTATTTTGGTCGATCCTCCCGTAGACTCGACATTTTGGTTGAAAGCCATGGATATCAATCCTCGCCTGATTGACGATTGCGTTCTGACGCACTGTCATGCGGATCATGATGCGGGAATTCTTCAAAAGCTTCTTGAAGAAAAGAAAATCAATATATATACGACTGAAACCATAATGGAAAGCTTTGTTCGAAAGTATCAAGCTTTGACGGGGCTTTCCCATAAATCTTTCATGGGCCTTTTTCATTTTCATCCCGTGACTCTTCAGGTTCCGATAAGGATTCACGGTGGAGAGTTCAGATTTTTTTATACTTTGCATTCGATTCCGACGGTTGGGTTCGAAGCTTATTTTCAAGGGAAAAGCTTTGCTTATTCATCCGATTCGCTTTATGACCCGGAAACAATTCGGAAGCTTTACGATATGAACGTAATAAATCGGTACCGGATGATCGAATTGGTAAATTTTCCCTGGCATCATTCTGTGATCTTCCATGAAGCGGGAATTCCGCCAATTCATACGCCGATCGCCAACCTCCTGGAACTGCCGGACGCCGTCCAGGATAAGTTGTATTTGATCCATGTTTCCGAGAGGTCGATTCCCCCTGGGTCGAAACTTAAAAAAGCTCCGGCCGGTCCCGATGAAACGATAGTTATTCCGGTTACTCCGCCGGTCAGCAACGAAGCCTTGGAATATCTCGACGTTCTTAATCATATCGATCTTTTCAGCGAACTTCCGATAGAAAAGGCGCGGGAATTCCTTACCCTTGTGAAAGTCGAAAGATTTCAAGCGGGGGACATCGTCATAAAAAAAGGAACGGTTGGGGACAGATTTTTCATGATTGTCAACGGTCGCGCCAACATTCTACGTGATGGCGAGGTTTTGAAGACTTATTCGAATAACGATTACATTGGGGAGACATCAATGATATTGAATGTTCCTCGAACGGCCGATGTCATTGCCGATACCGGCCTCAAAGTACTCGTCATGGATAAATACGATTTCCTCTATTTTATTCGAGGCTCGGAAATCGCGCGTCACATGAAGGTTATCGCCGAAAACCGGGAATTCAACACTTGGGCATTGTTCGACTGTTCCCCCATGTTTCACGGGCTCTCGGCTACGCAAAGAACTCAGCTTCAGGGAATCATGTCTCGCATGGAAATTCCAAAGGGAAAGGTAATCGCTCATGAAGGCGTTGAGCGCGATAATTTTTATTTGCAGGAAGCCGGAATTATCAACCTCTCGCGCCGAGGAAATATTTTTGCCCGAACTTATTGCGGTAGTTTTTTCGTGAAAATTTTTGCCGCGCCGTTTCGTGGGAAACACCGCTTTACTCTTACCGCCTCAAATACGGTGGTCGTTTACTCCATGGATGTAATGGATTTCTACCGGTTTCTTGAAAGAAATCCGGGCGTGTTTTTGAATTTGCGGGAATCTCGAATTAAAAATCAAATCGTTCCGGTCGAGGATGAAGAGTGAAGTATTCTTCGTCGCTGTAATTTAAACTTTAGTTTTTTACGTTAAATTGCAAATTGCTTTTTCCCGGAATCGATTGTCCGTTGTTTGAAGGAAGAAACCATGATAGAAAAATTTCAAGCCGTTCTTCTCGGATTCGCCATAGGAGATGCCCTTGCAGCTCCCATTGAAGACGTAATTCAAGACACGCTTGGTGGTGCCATCAAAATCACAAGTTATACGAAAGCTTTGCCTTCTCATCCGCTTAAACACCTGGAACCGGGACAATATTCCGATGAAACTCAGGCAATGCTGTTGGTCGGACAAAGCCTTGTGGAGTCAAGAGGTTTTGTCCCGGATAACCTGGTGCATCATTTCGTCGACTGGTTTCAAGGGCAGAAACTGAGGGCGTTGTGGAGATTTCCCAGTAATACGATGATGAAAGCCTGTCGCAAGCTGGCGTCAGGGGTTCCATGGAATCAAGCCGGGTTTCCTTCGGCGGGCGTGATCGCTACGGTAAGAACGGTTCCCATTCTCTTGGCTTTTTGGCGTAATTCAACGCTTTTAAAAGATGCCGTAGAAAAATCGTGTCGCATGACTCATACCGATTCGCGGGTTGTCGCGGCTTCACTTGTTCTCGCTGCGGCGATTAAGATGGGTCTTGAAGGAAGTGAACCCACCCCGGATATTCTCATTAACGCGGCGATTGAGAGATCTCAAGCTTTTGCTCCCGATATCGCGAAAAGATTGAAAGTAATGCGCGATTGTTTAAAAATGGAGCCGACTCTAGCCATGGAGCAGATAGGAAAAGGCGGTTTTTGCCTGGAGGCCGTTCCTGCGGCGTTGTATTGGTTTCTTCGCTATCCGCGGCAATTCGATGAAATGATGATTGAATCCGCAAACATTGGAGGAGATTCCGATGCGATAGCTGCCGTGGCCGGCGCCGTTTTCGGCGCTTTCAACGATCTTTCCGCGATTCCCCAGCGATGGATCGATAGACTTGAAAATGCCGACAAAATCAAACAGTTGGGATGCGATTTATATCGCCTCGCTTCACCCCTAAAATAGCCCGTATGGACTCAAAACTTTCTCACTTGGACGAGCATGGCAATTTGAAAATGGTCGATGTCGGCCGAAAACCTTCGACCGCGAGAAGAGCTGTCGCGTTCGGGTCCATTATAGTCGGAGAAAAAGCACTCGAACTTCTTAAATCAGGAATGCTTGCGAAAGGCGATGCTTGGGCGGCTTCACGTGTTGCGGCAATTTTAGCCGCGAAACGTACGCCCGAAATCATTCCTTTGACCCATCCGGTTAGGCTTGATGCCGTGAATGTTTTCATGGCTCCCTTTCGAAAAGACCGTGTCGTTGTATTTGTAGAAGCGCTGGCGACCGATCGTACGGGAGTCGAAATGGAAGCCATGGTAGCCGTTTCCACGGCTCTTCTTAACATATATGATATGACGAAGAGCGTTTCCAAAGGGGGAATAATCGAAGACGTTCGTTTATTGGCCAAATCCGGCGGAAAAAGTGGCGCTTGGCATGCCGATGGAATACAACTGGGGGAAGTGGCAAAAGTGGCGCTCGGCAAATCCAAGGGAACTCCTAAAGACCCTTGCGATGAAGCCGAAATAAAGACCGACTGGGGTTTGGATGGTGATGCTCACGCCGGCGCTTGGCATCGTCAGATTTCGCTCTTAAGCGTTGACAGCATTAACAAGATGAGAGAAAAAGGTTTGCAGGTTGATTTTGGTTCTTTCGCTGAGAATATAGCCACCAGGAATATATGCCTCTATGAACTTCCCCTCGGGGCTATTCTCTTCACGGGGCATGGAATAATCATGGAAGTTACGCAGATCGGAAAAGAATGCCACACGCGTTGTGCTGTTTACCATAAAGCTGGAGATTGCGTCATGCCCCGCGAGGGAATTTTTACGCGCGTTATAAATGGAGGGAAAATCAAAACAGGCGACGAAATAATGGTTTGCCTTCCTGCTTTTCTCCGCGGCTCTGTTTCTCCGCAGTGAAATTAGTTTTCATATTTTTCTTGATATTTGGATTTTAAATTGAAGCTGTTGCGTATTCTTGGAAAATCGGGTTCCGGAAAAACGACCTTAATAGAAGCCCTAATTGCTGAATTGAAACCACTAAGAGTAGGGGTGATCAAACATACGCGTCACGAACTCGATTTACCCGACAATTCAAAAGACACGTTTCGCTATTTGAATTCCGGAGCGATTGCCAGCATTGGGATTTCTCCGACGAATTCCGAGGCTTTTTTTTGTGGAGAAGAATTGAATATTGATTATGCCTTGCATCTTTTGGAGCCTAGAACGGATGCTGTTATTATCGAGGGTGCGCGCCGACTCGATGTTCCGACGGTTCTATTGGGCGAACCGCCGATGGATGCGAATATTGGGCAAGTTCTTTGCCGCTTGCCGTTGAAACCGGAATTGTCGGAAGAAATTCTAAAAACAATTCTTACATATTTCAAACCTAGTAAATAGAAACGACGGATTAGCATCCGGATTATGCTTCGGAGTCGCTGAGATCCTGAGAAGAAAAGGTCCGAGGAGCGATGAGCAAGCCGATTGTAGGGTGGATTAGCAAGCCATCGACGAAGCGTAATCCACCTTGAACTGAATGGAATTTGTCGATTTTTCGTGCGATTGCCCTGGGGCGAGGGGGAAATAGGGAATGGGGGGGATGAAGAAGGAAAAAAGTTCTAATTTTTTCTTTCTAATTTCCGATGAGGTTTAATGGTAAGGGATTATTAAGATGAAAGTTTATCGATAAGTGCGTTTTATTCTTGCCATAGATCCGGGGTCGGACAAATGTGGATTTGCGGTCGTAAGATACGATTTAAAATTAATCGAAAAGGGTGTTGTTTACTTGGCGGAATTACACAGGGTACTTCGACGATTATGCGTGGCGCCATTGCCCGAGGCAATAATATTGGGTTGTGGAACCGCATCAACAGCTGTCATGCATCTGATTGAAGATATTAACCTTGGAGTGCAGGTTCGTTTTGGAGACGAGAAAAATACGACGTTTGAAGCCAGGGAAAGATATTTCGCGGATCATCCGCCCACCGGATTTTGGAAATTGATTCCCATCGGTTTGCAAGCTCCGCCATGTCCGGTTGATGATTACGCCGCTTGGTTGATCGGAGAGCGTTATATCGTTTCCCACAATCTAGTGAATGGTAATTCAGAGCCCTAAGATATGAAAATTACCGTCATTGCGATCAAATTATTTTTCTCTGAGATCATTTTTCTTCCCCGGTTCTCCTCGTTCTCCACTTCCCCTTAAGGATTTGCATTTTTGTGGTTAAAATTAAATTTTTACTTGAAATGCGGGAAAAATATTTCTTGACAATCATTAGTCACTTCAATATACTCTTGCGCCATGGCATAGGTGCAGATTGACATCTTTTGGGTGCAGCGAAAGGAGGTGGAAAACCTTATAGGTAGCCTGAAGTGATGAAGCCCGAAGCCAACCGGTGGGAAACTGAAAAGTGAATTTTGAAGGTACAACTGGAAAAAAAAGTGAAGGAAACG
>Ga0074199_1000158_pt1 | contig 136599 bp, 107 predicted proteins | sample EPASupsiteSAE347_FD_64528 | JGI IMG/M metagenome (GOLD analysis project Ga0074199, IMG submission 64528) | Bioremediated contaminated groundwater from EPA Superfund site, New Mexico - Sample SAE3-47 | ecosystem: Environmental > Aquatic > Deep subsurface > Groundwater > Contaminated ... | reverse complement strand
CGAAAGAAAACAATGGACAAAGAAAAAGATGGCTCCGGTCGAATACAGAAACCATCTTTTGACACAAATTCCGGGTAGAGAGTAGAGGGTTTGAAAAGTGTCCACTAAAGAGGGTACACATCACTCTGCTAAAGCTACGGTGGGCAAAGCCCACAACTCCAATTCATCAAGTTAGTAAAGCATGCTCCCGCGAAAACGGGAATCCAAACAAGTTTATCCGGATTCCCGCCTGAGAGGGGGTGACATTACTTGAAAAACTTGTTAACTTGAAAAACTGGCGGCGCTGCGCGCGCGGGTGATTAGCTCAGTTGGTAGAGCACTTCGTTTACACCGAAGGGGCCGTAGGTTCGAGTCCTACATCACCCACTCATAAAAGCTAGAAAGATAAGAGAGAAATTCAGCTTTAACATGGCAAAAATTCCAGTTGGTGCGGAGTTGATTTTTAGTCGCGATGAAAATATCAAAGCGAAAGTAGTTGATAATCATTCTGTGGAATATAACGGTAAAGTAACGAGTCTTTCTAATTCTGCTCAAAAAATACTTGGATATGATTATGGTGTCGCCGGTACAGATTATTGAATGTACGAAGGCGAAACACTTGATGAGCGAAGAAAAAGGTTGGCCTTGCAGGAATAAAATTATAAAAAATATGAAAAAGAACATAAATCCTTGGACACAATTAAGTATTGATTACGCAAGCCAAAAAAGTTATTTGGACGATCTATTTCAGGTATATCCAACAATTCCAGAAGGAATACGCGAACCAAATAGCGAACTCTGGAAAGATGTAGAAAAGGCATTTGAAAAGCGGGACAATATCACGCTTATGAAAAATCTTTTGAAACTAGATTTATTTCCGATTAAAGATTCCTATGTTGCTTATCTAAAACGAGACAAGACCGCGTTAGAGCGAAATCCAGCAACTTCTGCTCGGCTTTCAGGACGATTATATGAAATGGGACTTGATAATATTTTTGCGCGGTGTTCTGAGCCAAAAGAAACAAACCGCCAAATCGGCCCGCTTTTCAAACGCTGGCTTAATAAGAAAACATTAGGAATTCAGCCAGTTAAACTCAATGAATTTTTGAAAGCGAAAGGGAATGCTGTCTTGGATGCCAGCGATGCAGAAATGATGAAATTTGCCCGCGAACATCTGAACTACAGACACAACAAAGGATTAGATTTCATTGGTCGCTTCAACGGCAAGTATGTTATCGGGGAGGCGAAGTTTTTGACCGATTTTGGCGGACACCAAAACGCTCAATTCAATGACGCTATCGCCACAATAAAAGCCAAAAATGTTAAGGCGATTAAGATAGCGATTCTTGATGGTGTCCTCTACATCAAGGGCAAAAACAAAATGTATAAAGATATAACAGGAAAGCTCAAAGAGGAAAACATAATGAGCGCACTTGTTTTGCGTGAATTTCTGTATCAACTATAACGCCTATGTTTATCACCTATGACAATAAAAAACATGAGAAAGATATTCTCGAAAAAACTTCGAGGGCTGAACTAAAAACTGTATCTGGCAAAGGAGCGAAAAGTAAGCTCATTCATGCCGATAATCTTTCCACTCTAAAAACTCTGCTCGATGATTATTCGGGCAAGATAGATTTGATTTATATTGACCCCCCATTTGCTACAAACGGACACTTCAAAATCAGCGATGATCGTGCAAACACAATCAGCAGTAGCAACGGAGACGCTATCGCTTACAGCGATACCCTCATTGGAGCAGAGTTTTTAGAGTTTTTGCGCGAGAGGTTGATTTTTTTGCGCGAGCTTTTGTCAGAGCGCGGGTCAATCTATCTTCATATTGACTACAAAATCGGACATTATGTAAAACTCATAATGGACGAAGTATTTGGTCGTGATATGTTCCGCAACGACATTACTCGTATCAAGTGCAATCCAAAGAACTTTCATCGAAAAGCATACGGCAATATAAAAGATTTAATACTTTTTTATTCAAAAGCGGAAAGTCCGACTTGGAATGACCCGCGCGTTCCTTTCACCGAAGAAGATAAGGAGCGTTTATTTAAAAAGTTAGATAAGAGCGGGCGACAATATACAACAATTCCACTCCATGCCCCCGGAGAAACTTCAAATGGCAATACCAGTAAAGAATGGAAAGGGATGAAGCCGCCGAAGGGTCGCCATTGGCGAACCGATCCGGCGATTTTGGAAGAATGGGACAAACAAGGATTGATTGAATGGTCGGCAAATGGTGTTCCGCGCAAAAAAATCTTTCTTGACGAAAGAGACGGAAAAAAAATGCAAGATATTTGGGAATTCAAAGACCCACAGTATCCACAATATCCGACAGAGAAAAGTTTGGACCTATTGAAGTTTATCGTTGAAGCGTCCTCAAACGAAGGAGATTTGGTGCTCGATTGTTTTGCTGGCTCTGGCACAACCCTTGTTGCGGCACAATCACTTAATCGTAACTGGATTGGAATTGATAAGTCAGAGCCAGCAATTAAGGTTGTTCAAAAACGACTCAATGATTTGCCGAGTAGTTTATTCTCGAAAGTTGAATACGAATTTTTAAAACAGTGATTAAAAATGGATGACAAAAAGATAACAATGACAGATCGAGAATGGGACGCTTTTTACGAAAGCCAAGGCTCTCGGTTTTTTAAGTTAGAACAAGAAGTTCTAAGTGCCCACGGAGATGACCAAAAAACATTATTTTATAAAATTTTTGATTCCACAACAAAGTTAATTCAAGTCATTGGTGTAGTTGCGGGTTTCGGATTTACTGGCCTTGGTTATGTAGAACATCGCTATTTGTTTATTGTTGGAGAATTTTTTCTTTTAGTAGCTATTTTTATAGGTTTATTGTGGACTCAAAAAATATACAGAGCAAATTTAAGAAATTCAGACGAAGAGGTTAGTCGTGTTAAGGGTATTTTCAGCGAGCGTTATTCTGTATTTAAAAAAATATATGATAAAGCTCTGTCTGACATAAAAGCGGGAAAAGAAAAAATAGAAATTTCAGCATTACTGATGAATGAGCTAATAGGGAAAAATAATGATCTTATGGAAAAATTTATATTGAAGGAGAAAAAGAAAGAGGAATGGGACCCTTTATTTATTCTTATGGTCTTGTTTGTTGCTGGTGCATTGGGTATACTAACCTCGTTTGTTAATTTTGAGGTTTTTGTAAAAGCTATTTATTAAAGCCCGCCGAAAAAATGCCCGCCCGAGCCGAAGCGAAGCCCCGCCGCCCTGCTCGTCCAGAGCAGAACACCAAAGAAAAGTTTTGTTTTCCTTTTAGAAGAAAAAATCCGGCGCGCGCAAAATCAGAAATGCGAACAAAACTTTTCTTTGGTGTGGCGAGCGTTAGCGAGCGGCGGCGGGGCGGAGCGAGTTAGTTTCGTTCAAAATAGGTTCGGATTTGGTCAAACAAACGCACATCATAGTTATAAAGTAAAAAAGTTTGAGAGTTATAAAGATTAGCGATATTATTAGATAATAAGAGTTATTATTCCGACTTTCAAAACTTTCTAACTTTCTAAACTGACACCATGCCCAACTTTATCACACCTGAGGGCCTAAAAGAATTTGAAAAAGAGCTCGCGGAGCGTTCGGAGAAGCGCAGAATTATTGCCCAAGCAATAAAAAACGCTAAAGAGCAAGGAGATCTTTCGGAAAACGCTGAATATTCCGCGGCCAAAGCCCAGCAAGCGGAAAATGAGAGACGCATTAATTGGCTTAATTGTGTAATCAATAAAGCTCACGTGGTCGAGAAAAAGGGACAAGATCAAGTCGATCTGGGTTGCTTAGTGGAGCTAGCCGGAGGGGGCAAAGACGACAATATGACCGTCCAAGTTGTAGGAACTCACGAAACTGATCCCACGAATGGAAAGGTATCTCACCAATCCCCATTGGGGAAAGCCATCATCGGAAAGAAAAAAGGCGATAAAATCGAAGTCGAAACACCAAACGGGAAAGAAAAGTACGAGATAAAGGACATTAAATAAAGCGTAAAGAACAAGATATGTTTTTATTTTGTCTCGTTATGTATGGTGTGCTTGCGGCAGTGCGGGCAGAATTTTTTTAGCGCCAGTTTTTCTTTGTGCTGCTTTTTGTTTTTCTTCACTCGATAGTTAATGTTTTTGCAAATGGAACAGGCGAGTTTTACGTATTGTTCTGATATTCTAGTCATAGGGTTATTGGAAAGTATTAATAATAATGTCCAGTTTTAAATTTTGAGCTTTGGATTTTATTTGAGTGGGTTTGGATTCGGGATTTTGAATATGGCAATTTCAATTTTTCCACCTGTTTATCAGCTCTACCAGCTCTTCCCTTCTCTCGTCTAACAATTTTTGTGATCGCGTCTCGATGTTTAGCCGCAACAGCGGTTCGGTGTTGGACTTTCGTACATTGAAACGCCAATCTTTATATTCAATCGAAATGCCGTCAATTTCTTCGAACTTGGCATCACTATATTTCTCTTTCAATTGTGCTATTATTTCATCTTTGTTCTCGGCGGTAAAATTAATCTCGCCGGAAACAAAATATTTGCTAGTCATAGAAGCTAAAGCTTCGGAAAGCGTAATATTTTTCTCGTTGAGGTAAGCTAAAATAAGAATTGCCGAAATCATACCGTTGTCGCAGAAGAAGTAATCTCGAAAATAAAAATGGCCGGAACTTTCGAAGGCCGCAAGCGCGTCCACTTCGCGCATCTTCGCTTTAATAATGGCATGACCGACTTTTGAAGGCACGGCTACCCCCCCGTTATCTCGAATAGTCTCTGCGAGGGTCCAAACAATTCTGGGATCGTAAACTATATTACATCCCTTTTCGGGACTCTTCTCGAGCATTATTTTAGCGAGAAGTCCTCCCATAAAGCAACCCTCGACGTCGTTTCCCTCGTCGTCATAGACAAAACAACGGTCAGCGTCGGCATCCCATGCAAAACCCAATTTTGCTTCACTCTCCTTCATTTTTGCGACCGTCTCTTCCCTATTCTCCGGAATCAAAGGATCGGGGCGTCCCTTGGGAAATTCTCCGTTTGGTTCACAATTCAACTCTACCCATTCAATGGGCGCGCCTACTAGAATTTTTTTAAAAATAATTCCTGCTAGACCGAAATTAGAGTTAATCAGTATTTTTATAGGCTTTATATTCTCAAGATTCGCGAATTCTTTTACTTTTCGAATATAATCTTCCAAAATGTCTTTCTGCTCAACTGTTCCGCTGGCAACTTCGGTCGGTTTAAATTCCGGATCTACAGCGATCTTTTGAATCTCCGGCAAAAGATAGTCTGAATATATAGGCGCGGATCCTTTGGTTACCAGTTTCATTCCGTTGTACTCTTTGGGATTATGGGAGGCGGTTATAGTTATTCCTCCATCATAACCATAGTTAGATACCGCGAAATAAAGCATGTCGGTGGAGATTTTCCCGATATCGATTACGTTCACCCCCGCTTTCAAAAAGCCCTCCTTTGCTGACTCCCAAAGGGAATTCGAAGAAACACGGATGTCTCTTCCCAAAGCAACGATCTTGGGCTTTAACACTTCGGCAAAGGCCTGGGCGATTTTAAAAGCGTCAGATTCGTTGATTTCGGATGGATAAATGCCGCGAATGTCGTAGGCTTTGAAGATGTTTTGATTCATTTTTTACTTATTTTATCATTGTACATTTAGGAAACAAGATTCCAAAATGACAAATTTTATTTTTTCTTTCCGGCTTCTTCCAATCTCTTAGCCAGTCTGGACCCCTTAAATCCTGTTCCCGCTGGGATGAGTTTCCCAATGATAACGTTTTCTTTAAGCCCCCGCAGCCTATCTTCCCTTCCCGTTAAGGCCGCATCAATAAGTACTTGGGGAGTTTGCTGGAAAGAAGCCGCTGCTAAGAAACTCTCCGTTGTCAAAGAAACCCTTGTTATTCCCAAGATTAGCTCTTCTCCCTTAGCGGGGTTTCCTCCTCGAGCCTTTGCCTCCTTGTTTTCTTCTTGAAATCTCAACTTACTGACTACTTCACCGGAAAGTAGGTGAGTATCGCCATCTTCTTTTATACGAATTCTTGAGAGCATTTGTCTGATGATTACTTCTATATGCCTATCGTCAATGCTTTCACCCTGGGTCGCGTAAATATTTTGAATTTCCCTTATGATATATCGTCTAATCGCTTCTTTTCCCATGGTTTTATATAGGGTTTGCAGATCAAGGCTTCCCGAAGACAGCACTTGCCCTTTGCTTATAAGATCCCCGGTTTCTACATGCGCAGTGCTTCCGGGGGGCAGTTTGTAGGAGACCAGCACTTTGCTGTTGTCGGATTTTTTACCGGCTTCTCCGACCGCGAGCCCTGCCTTTTTGGCCTCCTGAACGGTGGTTTCAATAATGACCGTCGTTTCTTTGAGCTCACTTTTTACCGAGTGCACTTTGCCGCTTACTTCAGAGATCTCTGCTCTTCCCTTGGGAGCCCTGGCTTCAAAGATTTCTTCCACTCGAGGAAGTCCTTGAACGATATCTTCTTTCACCACTCCACCGGTATGGAAGGTTCTCATAGTGAGCTGGGTCCCTGGCTCTCCGATGGCTTGGGCGGCCACGATTCCTATCGCCTGGCCTAGATCAACTAATTCGTTTTTACCCAAGTCGTATCCGTAGCATCTTTGGCAGATACCTCCGGTGGTTGTCTTACAGCTTACCACGGAGCGTAGCCTTACTTTTTTGATTTCGAGATTGTCCTCGATTCTTTGAGCGGCTTCTTTGGTAATTAATTCTCCTGAACGCACCATCAATTCTTTGCCTTTCGAGTCCTTCACGTCTTCCAAAGCATATCGGCCCTCAAGTCTTCCCGCGTAGCTGTTTCCGGTATATTCCGAATCCTCGCGGAAATAGTAGGCTCCTTCTGAGTCGCCGCAATCCTTTTCCCGAATTACGACATCTTGAGAAACATCCACCAGTCGTCTGGTTAGATAACCGGCAGTGGCGGTTCGGAGAGCTGTATCGGTCATTCCTTTTCTAGCGCCATGGGTGGAGATGAAATACTCGAGAACATTAAGTCCTTCCTTAAAACTGTCGCGGACAGGCAGCTCAATAATCTCTCCGGCCGGGTTGACCATGAGCCCTCTCATTCCGGTAAGCTGAACCAATACTGCCATACTTCCCCTGGCTTTGGAATCGACAATGGCGAACACAGGTCCTTCTTTATCTATGTTCTTTTCCACCTCTTCAGCGATTTTGTCGCGGCATTCATTCCAAACTTGAACGACTTGGCTTCGGCGTTCAACTTCAGTTAAGAAACCTTTTTGATATTGTTGCTCCACATCTTCAACCCTCCGTTCGGCTTCTTTGATCAACTTTTCTTTTAAAGCGGGCACCTGCAAGTCGCTTACGCTCCAGCTGATTCCGGAAAGAGTAACCTGCTCGAATCCCAACTCCTTGAGTTTATCGATAAATTCTACCGTCTTCTCCCGGCCGAACTGTTCCAAAGACAGGGCAACTATCTTTTTAATCTTGGTTTTATCCAGTTGTTCGTTCACGAACCCAAAAGATTCGGGCAAAATTTCATAAAACAATATCCTTCCTACACAAGTTTCGATCAGGTTATCCCCCAACATTACTTTGATAGGAGCTTGGATATGAATTTTCCCTGATTGATACGCGAGGACCGCTTCTTCCAAAGAGGAGAAGTATTTACCCGTTCCTTCTTTGTGTGAGTTTGTTGTTGTAATATAGTAAATCCCTAGAACCACTTCTTGAGAAGGAATAGTAATCGGATCTCCGGTGGAGGGTTTGAGCAGGTTTTTATTGGAGAGCATTATCTCTTTAGCTTCCCAGCGAGCCTCAGCCGTCAAGGGTACGTGAACTGCCATTTGGTCTCCATCAAAGTCCGCGTTAAAAGCGGTACATACCATGGGATGAACCTGAATGGCTTGTCCCTCGATAAGAAGAGGCTGAAAAGCCTGGATGCTCAAGCGGTGCAAAGTCGGAGCGCGGTTCAGAAGAACAAAGTGGTCCTCGATTATGTTTTCCAGTATTTCGTAAGCTTCAGTAGCTTCTTGATCGATCATCCGGCCAGCAGTCCTTACATTGTGAGCGAAATCCTGTTCTATTAGCTGGCTAATAATGAAGGGTTTGTATAGTTCAAGTGCCATTTTTTTCGGTATCCCGCACTGGTGGAGTTTGAGGTATGGACCAACCACAATTACCGATCTCCCTGAATAGTCAACTCTTTTCCCCAGCAGGTTTTGGCGGAATCTTCCCTGTTTTCCTTTGAGCATGTCGGCAAGCGATCGCAAAGCTCTCTTTTGTCCGGTGGAAGCGGCCACGGAAACTTGGTTTCGGCGGGCGGAGTTATCAAAAAGAGCGTCCACGGCTTCTTGGAGCATCCTTTTCTCGTTACGGCAGATAACTTCAGGGGCCCCCAGCTCTAAAAGTTTTTTTAACCGATTGTTGCGGTTAATGATTCGGCGATAAAGGTCATTAAGGTCTGAAGTGGCAAAACGGCCTCCGTCTAGTTGGACCATCGGTCGCAAATCTGGCGGAAGGACAGGTATTATCGTGGGAATCATCCATGCGGGATGAGTGCCGGCTTTGTCTAAACTTTTAAGCAGTCGAAGCCTTTTGGCAATTTTGTTGCGACCACTCTCCCGACTCTTTTTAAATTCCTCATCTAGCCGGCTGATTAGTTTTTTAACATCCAGTTCCAAGAGAATTTTTCGAATGGCCTCTGCTCCGCTGCCTGCTTCGAAAACCGTTCCATAATATTGGGCCATGTCCTGATATTCCTTTTCAGAAAGTATTTGCATAGGACGCAGTCTCTCGATTTCTTTCTGGCGCTCTTCTTTCCGACCAAGGAGTTCGGTTATTCTTTCTTTAATTTTTTTCTTGTTTTTCTCCTCCCTTATTTTTTTGACTTTTTCTTGATATTCTTTCTCCAGTGCCGACTTAAACTCAGCTTTTTTTTCTTCATTCACCGAAGTGATGATATAGCCGGAAAAATAGACTATTTTTTCCACCTGTTTTACGGTGATGCCAAGTACGATTCCCAGCTTGCTGGAACTTCCCCGAGTGAACCAGATGTGGGCTACCGGTGCGGCTAATTGGATATGGCCAATTCTTTCTCTGCGAACGGACGAACGTGTTACTTCGACTCCGCACTTGTCGCAAACAATCCCTTTGTAGCGAATTCTTCGATATTTTCCGCAGTAGCACTCCCAATCTTTACTGGGGCCAAAGATTCTTTCACAGAAGAGGCCATCCATTTCATAGCGTTGCGTACGGTAGTTGATGGTTTCGGGCTTAGTCACCTCTCCGTGAGACCACTCCAGGATCTCTTCAGGACTGGCTAAACTCAATCGGATAGATTCGAAGCTGCTGACTTGGGATTGTGATGGCATGGTATTGATAGGTGAATATTTATAAAGAGGCTCTTCTCGCGCTTTCCACTGCTATTCTTTTCTGTTACCTCTTTCTTCGTGAGACTGCTCCAGTCTAACATTTAAGCATAGGGCTTTTAGTTCACTGATAAGAACATTTAAAGAAGCCGGCATGCTAGGATTCTTAATTTCCTCTCCCTTAATGATAGATTCGTAGGCTTTTGACCTTCCCATAACATCGTCGGATTTAATCGTAAGCATTTCTTGGAGGGAGTGGGCAGCTCCATAGCCTTCCAAGGCCCAAACTTCCATTTCTCCAAAGCGCTGTCCTCCGAACTGGGCTTTCCCTCCTAAGGGTTGTTGAGTAATTAAGGAATACGGTCCTACTGAACGCATGTGAATCTTGTCTTCTACCAAGTGGTGAAGCTTCATAATATAAATGATTCCTACGGTAGATTCATTGTCGAAATGATCGCTGCTGAATCCGTCGCGTAATCTAATTTTTCCACTTTCGGGAAGATTAGCTTTTCTCAGTTCTTCTTTTATTTGATCCTCCTTGACTCCGGAAAGCACGGGACTGGCGGCTTTGTATCCCAAAGCTTGGGCGGCCCAACCCAGGTGGGTTTCCAGCAATTGACCAATATTCATACGGGAAGCTACTCCCAAGGGATTTAGAATGACATCAATCGGGGTTCCGTCCGGAAGGAACGGCATGTCTTCTTCCGGTAAAATTCTAGCAATGACTCCCTTGTTTCCGTGTCTTCCTGCCAGTTTATCCCCTACTGCGATCTTGCGGAACTGCGCGATTCGCACCTGTACTTGTTTAATAACGCCGCTAGGCAGTTTGTCACCATTTTCTCGGGAAAATATTTTAATTTCGATAACCTTGCCCCGTTCGCCATGCGGAAGATATAGGGAGCTGTCTTTTACTTCTCTTGACTTCTCCCCGAAAATGGCCCGCAGCAATCTTTCTTCGGCTGTCAATTCTCCTTCTCCCCGCGGAGTGATCTTGCCCACCAAAATGTCTCCAGATTTTACTTCGGCGCCGATCTGGATGATTCCATCATCTCCCAAGTTGCGCAGGCGATCTTCCCCAATATTAGGAATGTCCCGCGTAACTACTTCAGGACCAAGCTTCGTGTCTCTTACGTCCACACTGTAATCTTCAATATGTATTGAGCTGAAACGGTCTTCCCGCAAGACCTTTTCAGAGATTATAACGGCGTCTTCAAAATTATACCCTCGCCAAGGCATGAAAGAAACCAAAAGGTTTTGTCCCAAAGAAAGCTCCCCCTTGTCGGTGGAGGCTCCATCGGCCAACAATTGTCCTTTGGACACAAAGTCGCCTTTGCTCACGACGGGAGATTGGTTTATGGAAGTAAAAGCGTTTGATTTCAAAAAGGAATGTAAACGGTATTCCCTAGGTTTTTTACGGTAGGTATTGTTCTTTTTAACCCTCTCCTCGATTAGAATATGGTTGGAATCAACTTCTAATACCTTTCCTTCATTTTCGGCAAAGACTAATTGGCCTGAGTCAGCCGCGGCTTTGTCTTCCACTCCTGTTCCCACAACGGGGGATTCCGGTATTATACAGGAGACAGCCTGCCGCTGCATATTCGATCCCATAAGGGCGCGGTTGGCGTCGTCATTCTCCAAGAAAGGAATCAGAGAGGCCGCGATGCTCACCGCCTGTTTGGGAGAAACATCAATATAATCGACCTTATTGATATCAATGAGACCGGGTTGCCCTTGAATTCTTCCCTGTACTTTTTTTTGTAAAAAATAACCTTTTTCATCAAGCTCGACATTGGCTTGGGCGATATTGTATCTTTCCTCTTCCAGCGCATCCATATAGACCACTTCCGAAGACATTTTGGCCCTGCCTTTTTCTTTTATTACTTTTCGGTAAGGAGTTTCGATAAATCCGTAGTCGTTCACTCTGGCGTAGCAGGCCAAGTGGGAAACCAGCCCAATGTTGGCTCCCTCGGGAGTCTGGATAGGACAGATCCTCCCGTAGTGGCTGGAATGTACGTCTCTTACTTCGAGTCCCGCCCGCTCACGGCTAAGTCCCCCCGGTCCCATGGCCGACAGTCTTCTTTTATGCTCCAATTCAGCTAAAGGGTTGACGTGGTCCATATATTGCGACAAGGGAGAACTGGAGAAAAATTCCTTGATTGAAGTCGTAATAGGTCTTGTGTTAATAAGTTGAGAAGGAGTAACGGCTTTTGGGTCGCAGGTGCTCATTCTGTCTCGGATGTTTCTTTCCAGTCTCGCGAAAGCCGCCCTCATTTTAAGTTGCAGCAGCTCCCCCACTCCTCTCACCCGCCGGTTACCCAGGTGGTCAATGTCGTCAGGTTTAGATGCGGGATCATTGTTTAAGCGAATAATTTCCCTGATGATGGCTACCAAGTCTTCCACCTGAAATACCCGATTTTTTTTGTCCTTGGAGGTGTTAAGACCGAGACGCATGTTTAAACGATGCCTACCCACTTCGGATGAATCATAGCGGTCAATAGAAAAAAACATTGTGTCAATCAGCTGTTTGGCATTTTCTTCGGTGGCGAGGTCGCCCGGCCGAATCCTTTTATACACTTCCCGGTATCCCTCCCCTTGCGTTTCGGCCAGATCCTTCCTGCAAGTTTCTTTTATGTACGGATGCTTATTGTCTGTGTCCACGTCTTTAAAAAGATTTGCGATTTCTTTGTCGGTACCATAGCCAAAAGCCCTGAGCAGAGAAGTGATGGGTACTTTTCTCTTTCTGTCTATTTTAACGCTGATAATATTATTTAAATCAGTTTCGAATTCCAACCAGGCTCCTCTTCCCGGGATTACTTTGGCTCCGAAGAGTTTTCTTCCTTTTTGGGCATTCATGCTAAAAAACACTCCCGGAGATCGCATCAATTGGTTCACCACTACCCTCTCCACGCCATTGATAATGAATGTTCCTCGCGGGGTCATGGCAGGTATGTCGGAAAGATAAATTTCTTGTTCCCTAACTTCCCCTGTTTCTTTTATGGTAAGTCGAACTTTCATTTTGAGGGGAAATTCATAGGTGGCGTTTTTATACTTAGCTGTCTGCTCGTCCACTTTTGGCTCTTCTCTTTTGAAATCAAGAAAGGATACGGAGAAATTTTTACGAGTGTAGTCTTCCACAGGGGAGACTTCTTCCAAGAGCTCTCTTAATCCCTTTTCGAAAAACCAGTCATAAGACTTTTTTTGAGCCTCTATTAAATTAGGAAGGGATACGATCATTCCTAAATCATGAAATAGCCTGCGTCTAGCCAAGCTGGAACGGGAGGAAAATTTACCCTTGAGACCAAGGGCTGAGCCCCGTATCGTCCTGTTCGGGGCAGTATTTTTTTGATTGTTTTTAGCCATAAAACAAACAACAACCCACCACGATTTATTATGGCAATCGGGTTTTGGTTGATTAAAATTAGTTAATTATGAGATAGACATGCTTTAGAGGTAGATGTCTGTAAAAAATTTTCAATACTTATCAATTGAGAATTGAATGAAAATTGAAAAATGAAAATTGAAAATTAGGCATTGTTTTTATTTCTGCATAATTTCAATCTTACTTATCGCGCCTGTCCATTCTAAAGCGCGCAAAGATACCAAAACTATACGCCACGTAGTAGATTCTCTTCCCTCCCGATGTAAAACCATAATGGTCGGCCTAGATCTAGAATCCGATTTTCGATTGAAGAGACAGTTATCTATATGCTTATTACATTTATTTATTTTGTCAAGACGCAACAAAAACTTCCGGGATATATTATAGTTATCTTCCCATTCATACTCCTTGATTTTATTGTCGTATTTATATCTTACCTTAACAATTCGATCTCGCACAAAAATGTTAACTTTTCGCATATTATTCTTAGATTACATCTTATTTGAGTCTCTTTCTATAATTTTTTTTTCTCGACATAAATTAACTAAATCTTGCGATTTGGAGGAGGAAGCTTATTATTACAATTACTATGATTAAGATTGTAGTGGGGCTTAAAATATAAAACCATTTGTATTTTTCGTTCACCGGCTGTTTCGCCAAATCGGGGCGGGTTTCTCTAAGGTTAAGGTATAGAAGATAGCTATAAGATATGCTTAGCGGGACTGTGACGAGCGTAACGATACTGCTAATGACACCTCGAATGATATTTATTAAAAGCGCAGAAGTGGGTTTCCCGCCTGTCGGATAAACAGAAAAACCCGTCTCTACCATGTGGGCCAGCAAAGACCCAATAAATTGAATTGCGAACAAAAATAAAATAATAAAAAACATTCGCCAAGCGACTTCCCACCATCGGTGCGCCACGTATTCGCGGCTTCGCATAAGGGCTTGGGATCCGCGATAGTCTTCCACTACAAGCACAAAGCTAGAAAAAGTAAACCAAACGAGATACACGATAGCGGGAATTCCCAAAAGAAATATTCCGGGCAAGGTGGCGACGGTGATCAGGATATTTACTAAAATGTATGATGGCAGCTTATTCTTCGATAGCCCGTACGCTTTTAAGAAGCCCAAGCTTTTATCTCTCAGAACGAATATTAGCGCTAAATAGGCCCACGCGGAGACTAAAACAGAAAATATCCCTACAAATATTATCGCGATAAACATCAAGTTGGCGTACAAGCCAACATCACTCGGTTGCGGGGAAAGGCTGGGTTGGGATAATGCTAAAATGAAATTTAGAACCGTAGGCACTAGTAAGATAGCTATTAATATCCAAAGTTTGGATTTATAAAGCCCTAAAGCCTCATTCAAAAGGCTAAAAGGACTCAATAATTTTTCTTTATTTATATTTTCCATTTTATTTTTTCTGTAGAGACGCAAAATTTTACGTCTCTACCACATGGTTTTTTGTGTAATTATTGTATTTCAATTCTTTTGAATAATGGCTCTGCTTTTCTGATCTTATGCCCGGCGGTAATCTCGTAAAACTTCCATTCTTTTCTTTTAGAAATATTCAATTGTTTTTGGATTTTTTTAGAGGCAAAAGGGAGGAAAGGATATATTAATAATTGCATAGCCGATATGGCTTGGAGGCAAATATATAAGGTATTTTCTGTCTTCTGTAGAGACGCAAGATCTTGCGTCTCTACAGAAGACGTGGATTTAATCGTTTTCCATGGCTCTTTTTGGTCAATATAGCGGTTGCACTCTTCCGCAAAACTCAGAATAATTTTCAGCGCGTCGTGAAATTTTGTTTCTTCGATACATTTCCCCACCGCCGGAAAAATTTCCCTGCAAGTATTTAGGATTTTTCTATCAAATTTATCTGGATTTTTCAGCTTAGGCACGGTGCTTTCAAAATTATCATTCAAAAAATTTAAAACGCGGTTTATAAAATTTCCAAATTTTCCGACAAGCTCAGTATTGACTTTTGTCTGATATTCTTTCCATGAAAAATCGCTATCGGCGCTTTCCGGCCCGTTAATGCCAAGATAATACCTAACCGTATCCGGGTCATGGTTGGCTAAAAATTCTGGCAGCCAAACACCCCAATTGCGGGATTTGGAAAATTGTTTTCCTTCAAACGTGAGATATTCAGAGGAAACGATAATATCAGGAAGGTTCAAACCACCAACCCCCATTAAAATTGCAGGCCAGATAGCGGTATGGAACGGAATGTTGTCTTTACCATGAACATAATAGTGAATGGGAATTTCGCTTTCAGTACATTGCCAAAATAATTTCCAATAATTAGAATTTCCTATCGTTTTGGAAAATTCCTGACTAGCGGTTAGGTATCCGGAGACCGCTTCAAACCAGACGTAAATTGTTTTCCCTTCATATCCTTTTAAGGGTATCGGAACACCCCATTCTGTGTCACGGGTAATCGCACGGTCGTGCAGCCCTTTTTCTAGGAACTTTAAGGTAAAATTTTTAGCGTTCTTGCGCCAGCCTTTTGATTTTTTGACCCATTTTAGCAATTCTTTTTCAAAAGCGGATAATTTTAAGAAAAAATGTTTGGAATCTCTCCAAACCGGTTTGGATCCGCAGACTTTACAACGCGGGTTTATTAAATCTTTCGCGTCCAATATCGAACCACAATTGTCACATTGGTCTCCGCGGGCTGGAATAAAATGGCAAATTGGGCACTCCCCTTCTATATATCTGTCCGGTAAAAATCTTTTGCACTTCGGACAAAATGGTAAGCTTTGTACTTTTTCGTAAATATATTTTTTCCCCAAGAGATCTAGAAAAAATTCTTGAACCTTTTTATAGTGGAAAGGATTGGCAGTTTTTGTAAATAGATCATAGGAAAATCCCAGTCCGTCAATTAAATTTTTTCTAAATTCTTTATCATATTTCTTAACTATCTTTTGCGGTGTGATTTTTTCTTGTTCAGCCCTTACCTCGATGGGCGTGCCGTGGCAGTCACTGCCGGATACAAAAAGCACTGGATTGCCGTGCAGGCGGTAATATCTGGCCAGAAAATCTGCACCGATAAGCCCGGCTACATGGCCTAGGTGTAGAGAGCCGTTGGCATATGGCCAAGCGGAGCCGATAAAGATTGGTGGTTTGTTAACTTTTTTTGCCGGCATAAATTAACTGTAAGTTATTGTAGGCTACACGATGTTTATAATAAATTCAAAGTCCTAATCTCACTACACCTTGCATTCGATTGGCAGTTTGATCGTTACTTCCGTTCCTTTGTTCTCTTCACTTGCGATTGAAACTTCTCCCCCATGCTTCTCAATGATATTTTTTACGATAAACAGCCCGAGTCCCGTTCCTTCCGTTTCCATAAGCACCACATTGGAAGCGCGGAAAAACTTGGAGAAAAGCTTCTCCCGTTCTTCTTTAGGAATCCCCACGCCGCTGTCTTTTACTGAAATACTAATACAGTCATTAACCGGTCTTTTTACAAGAATCTCGATGGTGCCGTATCGGGGAGTATATTTTATGGCATTATCTATAAGGTTTTGGAGGGCCAAAATCATTTTTTCTTTGTCTATGCACAACTGGACATGTTTTTCTGAATTGTCTATTTTCAAGGAGATGCCCGATTTCTCTATCTGCTGACTTGAATTTTCGATCACGGTATCCAAAATTTCTTGGATGGTAATATTTCTAAATACATATCCGAAACGCCCTTCCTCTATGCGGGAAACATTGAGCAAGTCGTTCACCAGATTAATCATCACTTCATTGCTAACATAGCTCTTGCGCAGCAGGTTTTCCTGCTCAATATTTAGAGAGCCTGCGTCGCCGTTGAGCAGCATGCCCGTAGACCATTTTATGGCCGACAAAGGGGTTCTCAGCTGGTGGGCGGCTATTGAAATAAAGTCGGATTTCATTTTGTCGATAATTTTTTCCCGGGTGAAATCGTAAAATATTTTCATGACGCCGGTATAGTTGCCTTTGTCATCTTTAATGTTCACGGTGATGACTTTGTATGTGGCTTCCGTACCCAACTCATCAATATAAAGCTCCTCGGTTAATAAGTCCTTGTTTTTTTCAGCGGAGACCGAATTTGGCTCGGCCCCCGCCGAGTTGATATCGGCTCTTATTTTTTTAAAGGTGAATTTTTTTCTGATGATGCCTTCGAAGTTGTCTAGACCGAAATCTTTTTTTATCGGAACCTCTCTTCCCGCATCTTCGTTTTTTATTCCCAGAGCAAGCCTTGCGGCCGTGTTAAAAAGGGTGATTCTATTTTCTTTGTCCAACACAATTATAGGATCGGAGAAGTTCAAGATGATGGCGAGAGATTTGTTTTTCTCTTCTTCCGCTTTTTTTTTGGCTTGATCAAGCAGTTTGAGCTGGTCGTTTCGAAGACCGCTTTCCTGATTTAGTTTATCTGTTTGCTCCTGCAGCATTCTTTCCCGGCGGAACAAAAGTTTGGAACCATACCCTGAAAATATTCCTATGATAACGTAGAAAATGGAAGTAGTGACTGTTTTAGTCAAGGCTATAGGCAGGTTGGTGAACTCTAAAGTAGTGGAATTATAGCGGGGAATGTGGGGAACGAAATTTAGATATTCAGAAACGACAAGGGCATTTACCATAACACCGGCGACTAGAGCGGTAATTATGGCTCCATGAAGGCCAAAGATCAGTGATGCGGAGACAATCGGCAGAAAAAAGAATACCGATGAGATACTCTCCACTCCGCCGGCTTTGTGCATGACAAAAGTGAAAGTCACCAGCTCAATTGCCAGTTGAAAATAACCGAGAGAACCCAGTAAAACCGAATTCACGGATCCAACCGTCTTTTTTTGATTTTCAATTTTTCTTAAGACCAGATAAAAAGTAAGATTGAATCCAATAAAGGCGAAAACGATAAGAATCATCTCCAATATGGAAAAGTGGACATTGGAGTTGCTAATAGTTTTTGTTAGCACGCCGATAGTTAGAATACCGATCATATAAAACCAGCGGGATTTGATTATCCAGCGGTTCACTTCAATTTTTCTTTCGGTCTGGAAGTCCATAATCTTGTAACGTGAAACTTGAAACTTAAAATACAAGAAGATACAGATACTAAAAACAATTATACGGCATACTTTTCTGCTTGATAATCTTAATTAACTTCTGTGTATTGCTTCCATTGGCGAAAGCCCGGAGGCTTTATAGGCCGGGTAAAAGCCGAAAATTATGCCGGTGGTGGCAGAAAAACCAACTGCTAATAGAATTGAATTTAACGTTACCGATAATTCTAGATCGTATCCCAGATTTAAAAAAGCATAAGTGATGAGGAGAGAGGCCAAATATCCGAACAGTATTCCAATAGCGCCTCCGGCCATGGTGATAAGGACAGACTCAAAAAGAAATTGCCGCATAATATCTCCTGATGTTGCGCCAACGGCTCTTCTCAGACCTATTTCAAAAGTTCTCTCAACCACGGCTACATACATGACGTTCATAATTCCTACTCCGCCGACTATCAAGGAAATTGAGACGAGTGCCAGCAGAAGAATATTAACTGCATCAAAGACTCCGTTAATTATGTCACGGGCTTCTTCAGCCGAAGAGACAATAAAATCATACTTATCAGTGTCGGGAGTTTTATGTCTTCGACTCATAAGATCAGTTATATCTGCGACGGTCGCATCAACCCGATTAATGTCTCTAAGCTTTAAGGTGTAAAATGCAATATAGTCAGTTCCCGTAATCTTTTTTTGCAAGGTGCGGATCGGGACGTATATCACGGTGTCGAAATTAAAAATACTTATTGAACCTCTTTTCTCAACCACGCCAATAACTCGATAGTTCTCTCCTTTTATTTTTATAAACTGGCCAATAGGGTTGGTTTGGCCAAAAAAAGTATCCTTGACTTCAGATCCGATCACTACCACCTGAACTAAACTTTTATCATCCGAGTCGGAATAGAAATTGCCTGCTGCTAGTTTTAAGCCACCATCAACCTGAGGAGCATGGGCGCTTGCGCCGATCAGCAAAGACTTTTTGTTGGTGCCTTGGTAGCTGACGACGTTTTGCCCGAGAGAACCACCGTAAAAGTCTAAAACGTTGGGCAATTTTCCGGCTGCTTCCGCATCTTCCATTTTTAGGGTAGTGATTTGGATGGTCATTGTGTTGAGGTGACCGGACATTCTTTCAGGGCTCGGCACTTTTGGCTCTACTTGAATATAGTCAGATCCATACGTGTTAACTTCAGCCATTAGATAGTTCTGTAGACCCTGTCCACTGGCCGAGATTACAATAACCGAAGTTATGCCAATCACGATTCCAACCAGTGTCAAAATCGTTCGACCGATATTAGCGGCGATATTTTGGAAAGCGAGTCTAGCTGAAATAAATAGTTCGTGGAGGAACATTGCTAATGTAAAGACTAATAACTAAAAATTAAAAACCATTTGGTTTTTAGTTTATCAAAGGCACAAACGAAAATCCATAGTGTTCTTCTTCGCGAAATTTGTTTTCACCAGTGCGTTCGATTAACCAAATACTGTTTTGGATCGGGATTACCAGTCTGCCTTTTATTTTAAGCTGATTTTTTAGTTTTTTGGGTAGTTTACTAGCCGCAGCTGACACAAGAATGCGATCATAAGGGGCTTCATCGGGATAGCCTTTAGAACCGTTGATGCAGAGGAATCGTACTCCTGCAGTGAAATATTTTCTTACATTTTTCTCTCCAAACTCACACAGTTCCGGTAGCATCTCTATCGCAAAAATTTTCCCCCCACAACCAGTTCTGCTTTCCGCGGAACGGTTCGGGGTTTCGCAGGGCTTAATCTTCTTTCCCACTATTTCCGCTAAAAGTGCGGTAGTCCATCCAGAACCAAAGCCTATGTCAAGCACTTTATCGCCCGTCTTGGGCCACAGCAATTCCAGCATAAAAGCCACCGTTAGCGGTTGGGAAATGGTTTGGTCACAATTGATTGGCAGAGGCATGTTGGCGTAGGCCGAATCTCTAAACTCCGGCAAGACAAAATCAGTGCGGTCGATTTTTCTAAATGCTCGGATAATCCGTGGTGTTTTGAGATAACCTTGTTGAATAAGCTCGTTAATAAGATATTCCACAATGAAATTTAAAGTTAAGAATGAAGAATGAAGCTGGAGCTATTCATACCGCAGCGCTTCCATCGGCGATACTTTCCCCGCTTTTCTTGCTGGGTACATTCCAAAAACAATTCCAATGGCAATTGCTATGGCAGTGGCCAAAAATATTGACTGGACAGATAAAGTGAACTGCCAATCATAACCAACATATACGATAACCAAAGACGCGAGGTAAGCAATAACCCCCCCGAAAATAATTCCGACTGCTCCGCCGCTAAACGTTATGAATATTGACTCAATCAAAAATTGCAAAATAATGTCTCTTCTTTTGGCGCCGACGGCTTTCCGAAGACCAATCTCCCAGATTCTTTGTTTAACCGAAACAAGCAGTATGTTCATAATCCCCACTCCTCCAACCAAAAGCGAGATGGCGGCGATGCCGGTAAGGAAATATTTCAGAACATCGGTAACGTTGCTAAGAACCGACAAAGCCTGAGCCGTACTTCTCACGCTAAAATCATCATCGTCAAGATTTTTGATGTTGTGCTGTTCACGCAAAGTCGCTTTTATGTCGGCTATTGCACGATCAATATTAACGTCTTGGTCCGCTTCGGCGCGGATAAAATTTAAATAATCTATTCCCAAAATAAACTTTTGAGCAGAAGAGAGCGGCAGATACATTTCTTCGTCAGTGTTGGAAAAGCCAGAGCTTCCACGTTTTTTTAGGACTCCTACTACGGTGAACAATTGGTCTTTTACGGTAATATTTTTCCCAATCGGGTCAACATTAGGAAAAAGATCTTTGGCTATAGTGTTGCCTAACACTGCCGTTCTAACCAAGCTGGCATCTTCCTGTTTCATAAAAAATCTTCCCTCGCCAACCTCAATGTTTTCGACGTCAATAAGACTGGCGGTTACACCCTGATAATTAACTTGCTTAGTTTCTGTGGCACTTTTGACTAGTGTGGTACCGGTGACGTAAGCCGCGACACTGGTTACATTAGGTACCTTTTTTTTATTCAAAAGAGCTTCGTAGTCTTTGTATTTCAAGGTGGTTATGGTTATACCGAAAGCGGTGGCAGGCGGGCCTTTCTCTTCCGAGGCGCCCGGAAGAATACCAATTAAATTCGAGCCCATTCCTTTAATCTGGTCTAGGATCAACCCTTGAGCGCTAGAACCGATTGATGTGACAATAATTACCGATGCTACGCCGATAATAATCCCGAGCATTGTTAAGAACGAGCGGAATTTGGCGGAGTTGAGATTATGATAAGAGACTCTAATGGGATCAATAAGAAAACGCAAGATTTATGATTCAAGAATTACAAATAATGGTTAAAATATATTTCGTAAATCTAATTATTTTATCCTTTTCTTCTTTTCCACAAAAATTCTTCTCTTTTCCGACACTTCCCTGTCTGAAACAACTCTTCCGTCTAAAATCTTGATTATCCTTTTGGCGTAGCTCGCGGTGATCGTTTCGTGAGTGACCAATATAATAGTGTGACCTTCATTATTTAACTTCTCTAAGATTTTCATAACTTGCACTCCGGTTTTGGAGTCTAGGTTTCCCGTCGGCTCGTCGGCGAAGATTACATCCGGATCATTAACCAATGCTCTCGCGATCGCGACTCTTTGCTTTTCTCCGCCGGACAATTGGTTAGAGAAATAATCTTTGCGGTGGTCAATACCGACCGCCTGAAGAGCGGATAGAACCTTGTCTTTGTTAGTTATTTTTGTCCCATGTAGAGACGCAAAATTTTGCGTCTCTACATGGTTATGGTCATAAATTAAAGGTAACTCAATATTTTCATATACCGTTGTCCTGGGCAATAAATTAAATGCTTGGAACACAAAGCCGATTTTTTTATTACGCAGAACCGCAAGAGCGTTATCTTCCAAAACTGAGGTATCTTGGCCGTCCAGATAATATTTTCCTCCTGTGGGCCGATCAAGCAGCCCCATGATATGCATTAAAGTCGATTTTCCCGATCCGCTAGGTCCCATTATGGAGACAAATTCTCCTTTTTCGATACCAAAAGAAACTTCGCGGAGAGCGGGTGTTGCGGCACCCTCGTTTTGGTAAGTCTTACTAAGATCGACTACTTTAATTAATGGATACGGCAGTGTGATAGAATTAAGAATGAAGAAAGAAGAGTTAAGAAAATCAATACTTTTTATTTGTTTTATTGCGGTTCTTTCGTAAATGTTACCACCTTCTGTCCTTCCGAAAGACCCGATTTTATCTCCGCCATTCCTTCGTCTCCTTCTAGGCCTGTAGCAATGGTAATTTTTTCCGTTTGGTTGTTTTCTTTTAACACGTCCACATATTTATAGCCACCTTCAATTTTAATAGCGCGCAAAGGAATTTTTAAAATATTGTCTTTCTTGGCGGTTTTGATATCCAGATTAGCCGTCATTCCTGGCTTAAAGCGGGAATCGGGATCATCTATCCTGAATTTGACTTTATAGGAAATGACATCTTGGATTATAGTTGCGGCGGGGAATATTTCGATAACTTCGCCGGAGAATTTTTCTTCGCTAGGTAAAGCGTCGAGGGTAAAATCAGCTTTAAGCCCCTGCTTAATTTTTAAGATGTCGGATTCTGGTATCTGGGCTTCTATCATGAGATCGCCCGAGATCATTTTGGCGAAAGACTCTTTTATTACTCCGGTCCCAAGGATGTCGCCCTTCTTGTCGTTCACTTCTGTTATTATTCCATTGGCGGGCGCCCGCAGGACTGAGCGAGAAAGATTATTTAAAGCCAGTTCGTAGCCGGCTTGGGCGTTAGCGATGACAGCATCGCGGGAACGTTTCGCGAATTCTGATTCGATGGTTTCTACGTGGGCTTCGGCTGCTTCCACGGTGTTTTCGGCTCCGGTTTCGTTGAGCTGATTTTGCTCATCGGTGGTTTTTTTGGCCTCTTTCGCGGCTTTTAAATTATTTTCAGCCGTTGTAAGCGTCAACTTATTGGTTTTAGTCGGATTTTCATTGTAAAATTTTTGGGCGTCGTCCAGATAATCTTCAGCGTTTTTCACACTTTGTTCGGCTGCCTCGAGATTCTGTTTGTTTAAATCTTTGGTGTCGTCCAAGGTATTTTTAGCGTTCTCTTCGGCTACTCTGGCTTCGCGCAAAGCATCGTCGTCGGTTTCGGCGTCGGCGATAGCTTTGTCCAAAATGGCTTTGGCTTGATCCACTTGGGAGGAAAGATCCGCGTCGTTAAGAGCCGCGACCACCTCTCCTTGAGCGATATGGTCTCCTTCTTTTATATTAACGTTTGTGAGCCTTCCACCTATTTCGAAATTAAGCACCACTTCTTCTTTGTCGACAATATCGCCGGTAACCGAAACTGTTTGTACGACACTTCCCCGCTCCACCGGAGCGGTGGTGTATTCCGTTTGGGGTTTTTTGCGAAGAAATAAAAAATAAATACCGATGATTAAAATTATGGCGGCAACAACCGAAATCCAAATTATTGTTTTCTTTTTTTTGGACATTTTTTATGCTTTTTCGATATTTTCAAAAAATGATAAATATATTTTATCCCGATATTTTTAAAAGATAAAATCTATTTTTTATGTAAAAGGTTAAATCTAAGAACTAAAAACCATAACTAAAATGTTAAATATTTATGCCCAACTCCTAGTTTTAAGTTTTGAAATATGGCTATTACATTTTAGTTTTTACATTTGAGATTATTTATATCATCGTTGATTGCAGATGAGAATATGGAGGATTATTTTTATAGCGCTGGATGGCCATTCGAATAATGGTTTCCAGAAATTCCCCGTAGTTCATGCCGGCAATTTTGGCGACATGGGGAATAAGATCCTCAACGTTGATTGACGGGTTGGGATTCAGTTCGAGAACGTATGGATTGTTATGCTCGTCCACTCGGATTTCCACTCGGCCGTAATCATGGCAGTCCAAAATCCGGTAGGTGTCCAGGGCAATTTCTGTAATAAGCGAAGCCAGTTTTTTACTGATATTTCGTGGCGGCCGCTGGACAATGATATTGTCATAGACCGATTTTTCCGAAGACCATTTTACTTGATAAGGATAAATATGCCAATAATTTTCCGGCATATTTTTAAAAATGGACCTCGACAGTGGCAGTACCTGCAGCTCGTCTTCATCATTGCCGATAATCGTAACGTCGTATTCGTCACCCTCAATGTACTCCTCAATCAAAACCGGCCGGTTCATTTCTTTAATCACATACTCCATACGCTTTTTCAGCTCCTTTTTGTTGATTACCACCGATTCGTTGGTAATCCCGATAGAATTATCAGTATTGCCGGGTTTCACGATAAGCGGATAACGCAAGTCTTCATCAATATAATCATCCATGCTGTAAGCGTAGTCCCATTTGGGCGTGGGAATGTCATGAAAAGTAAGCAGTTTTTTTACCCGGATTTTGTCGATGCACAAAGCCAGAGTTAGCGGATTAGAACCGGTGTAGGGTATTTGCAGAGCATCTAAGATTGCTGCCGAGTGAGGTTCAAGCAAGCTGGAATTGTTGATTCTTTCACAGACGTTAAAAATTATATCCACGTCGCTTTTGCGAATCTCGGAAAAAGTTTTAGGCAGATCGTTGAAGTCGAAGAAAGTGACTCGATACCCCCTTTCTTTTAGGGTCTTTTCGATATTTTTACCCACCGACGCGAGGTCATTTAAAATAGGATCGTCGCCCGAGTATAAATTGCAGGCGATTCCGATGTGCAGTTTTTTCAAATCTTTTTCGGAAAATTTGCGAATATTTTCGATTTTTTTGGCCTTGTTTATCAAGTCCTTCTTGGCAATTAAAGCCGAAGAGAAGCGGCTTTTTCTGAAAGTTTTACCAAAAGAGGAATAACTTTTAAAAGGCGCCAGCTCAATGGTGGTTTTTTCGAAAATATTTTCAATTGTTCTCTCCACTTCCGCGTAGGACTCTCCTTTTACCGAAATCCAGCCGATATTTTCGTAACCGTCGGGAGGAATAAAAACCCCATCTCCGACTTTCTTGTTAAGTAAATAACCGGCTACTTTGCGGTTTTTTTGCAGTGTCTCCAAGTCTCTGATTTTCGTTATCACTCCGGAATTTTTTGGGATAAAATAACGACTCAAAATGTATTTCTTCGGTTCACAGGGAGATTCGGTGATATTTATTCCGAGAGCTATATCGCAACTGGCCTTAATTAGATCAAAAGAGTAAATATCCAGGATATTATCATAAGTATAGTCTCCTCCCAGTCGGGAGGCTACCTCAATGACCCTAGACTCTTTGCCGTTCAATTTGATTTCCACGTGGGCGAGACTGTTTCTAACTCCTAGCACGATTAAAGCCGCCTCGGCGAATTTTTCCAGTTTTTGATATTCTTCTTCGTTGACGCGGGGCGGAATATAATCACCGGTTTCCAAAAAGAAAGGCAAATCCATAACGGTTTTTTCGTGAATACCGACCACGTGAGGTATTCCGTGCTGGACGTAGCACTCCACACTGAATTCCTGGTCTTCGATGTACTCCTGATAGATAAACAGGCTTTCGTTGTATTTAAAAATAGGATCAAACTCCGGCGTGCAGTTTTTTAAAACATAGGCGTAGGCTTGTTTGGCTTCTTCAGAATTGTCTACTCTCATGACGAACTGGCTTTCCGCGCCGGATACCGGTTTTATCACCGCGGGGAAGCCGATTTCTTTAATGGTTTTTATCAAGTCTTTTTCAGATCGCAGCAATTTTTGTCTTATATAAGGCAGACCGCATTTTCTGAGAACTTCCTGCATTCGGAATTTGTCACGAGTGTTGTTGGCAGCGTCAATGTTGTTGCCGATAAACTTAAACGCCCGACAGATTTTCGTGTGAAGCGGGACGTCGTCCTCCCAATAGGTTACTGCGCCATCAATCTTGATTTCGGGATTTTCTTCCTGGAATTTTTTTATACTTTCCAATGACTCCCCATGGTTGTAGGTGTCGGCCAAAATCCAATAGTCCACGTAGGGTTGAGCCCAGTTTTTCTCCTTATTGAGGACGGCGATTTTTAAACCCAGCTTTTTGAGCTTTTGGAAAATAAATTTTTTCTTGATCGATCCGGTGTTAACAACTAGGAGGGTTTTGTTGAGGAGGTGATTGACTTTATTCATTTGTCATTTAGCATTTATCATTTGCCATTCATTTTTCTTTGTCTAAATGAAAAATGACCAATGGGGAATTTTTTATTGAGCAATATTTTCCCTATTTACCGCCGCTCTTACATTTAATATTCCCCCCGAGGATACCTTATCAGCAAATTCTTCTTTTGTCCTCACGTTTCCTAAGATTAATTTTTTTATTTCCAAATTAGAAACGCTGGGGTTGGCGGAAAGCACCAATCCGGCGGCGCCGCTCACAAAGGCCGCCGAGAAAGAAGTGCCGATCGCTTCCGCGTAGCGATTAGTTTTTGTGTCGAGACTGATAAGCGGCGCCGCCTCGGATCCTCCGGGAGCCAAAATATCCACGCTTTGGCCAAAGTCGCTGTAATCAGCCATCCGGTCGTTCTCGTCACTTGCTCCCACGCATAAAATGTTGTCCAAATCAAAGTCGCAAGGGTAGAAACTGTTCTCTGTATTATGTTCAGACGATTCATTACCGGCGGCAGCAATTACTAGACCGTTATAGCTTTTGATCGCGTCATAAAGAGCTTGGTCAAATTCGTTCGTACCCCAGCTCGTGTTTAATATTCTTACCCCTTTCGATTGCGCGAATGCAATGGCGGAAATAGCCTCGTCGGTGGAAAAATCAAATTTAAGCGGCATGACTTTCAGGTGGTTCAGGCGGCTCAAGCCCGCAATCCCTTTTTTATTGTTGACTTTTGAGGCGATTAATCCGGCGATAAAACTGCCGTGGCCTTCTTTGTCTCTCATTTTTTTGCCGCGTCCGTGGACGAAATCGTAACCGCGAATCACATTTCCTTTTAAATCCTTATGTTTTTGATTGATGCCGCTGTCGACTATTCCAACTACGACACCCGGCCAGTTCTCCTGCTCTTGGTTCCAGACACTAAGGAGGTAAATGTCAGATCCGGCAGTTCCGATGGCACCATTGTTATAAAGCCACCACTCCCGATTAAAGAACTTATCCTGGCTGGATTTGGATTTTTTCGCGGAGACAGTTTTCCCCGCCGGTTGGAATATGAAATTAGGTTGAGCGTTTTTTACTCGAGAATCTTTTTTTATCGAATCTAAATTTTCTTTTACCGAAGAGCTGTCTTTTGTTTCGAATAGAAAATAGCCTCTTTTGCTGTTGTCATTGATGCTTTTATCGGGTTGGTAATTAAGATTATAGCTACCGGCGAAATTATTCAGGGAAGAATCGAAAATTTTATCGGGATTTTTTTTGAATTTTACTAAAATTTCATTACTTTCATAAGGAATGTCGGTGTAAATATTTTCCGCGAAAGCAGCACTGGGTGCGGTGTGAAAAATAATTATAGAAAAAAATAGAAAAATAAATAATTTGTATTTTTTTGGCATCTAATAATAGTCAATCTTCATCGCCCTTCTTACTTCTTTCATGGTCTCTGCCGCTCGTGTTCTGGCTCTTTCGGTTCCATCTTTCAAGACTTTTTTTATAAATTCTTTGTCGCGCGATAACTCTTCCCTTCTCTTTCGTATCGGACCGATTAAATTTTCTAAAACTTCAATCAATCTTTTTTTTAGGACCACATCGCCTAAACCGCCCTCGCGATATTGTTTTTTCAGTTCAGAAATTTCTTTTTTATTGGGATTAAAAGCGTCGAGATAGGTAAAGACAGTATTACCTTTAACATGTCCGGGATCAATCACGCGGACATGTGCGGGGTCTGTGTACATTGACATTACCCTTCTCTCAATTTCTTTTTTGGAATCGGAGAGATAGATACAATTGTCTAATGATTTACTCATCTTGTTTTTTCCATCTGTCCCGACCAGTCTTGGAAAATCTCCCACCAGAGCGTTAACTTTTTTAAAAACCGGTCGGTACAATCTGTTAAATCGTTGGCCGATATCATTAGCTTGTTCAATCATGGGAACCTGATCGGCGCCTACCGGTACAAGATCGGCTTTCACGGATAAAATATCCGCTGCTTGGCTTATGGGATAGACGAAAAATCCTATCGGGATTTGCCTGCCAAATTTTTTTTGTTTGATTTCGTCTTTCACGGTGGGATTTCTTTCCAGCTTTGAAACGGTTACTAGGTTTAGGAAAAATACCGTTAACTCCGCTATTTCCGGGATGAGCGATTGGATTAGGATAGTGGTTTTTTTCGGGTTGATTCCGACAGCTATGTAGTCCAGCGCCACTTCGAGAATATTTTTTCTAACTTTTTCTGGATGTTTGAAATTATCGGTAAGCGCCTGCACATCGGCGATCATTACAAACTGGTCGTATTTGTCTTGCAGCTTCACGCGGTTCTTGAGCGATCCGATATAATGTCCCAAATGGAGCTTCCCTGTCGGCCGGTCGCCTGTTAGGATTATCTTTTTCATTGTTGTTAATTGATGTTTATTTCTTCAGCTTAGTATTTTTTTTTGATAAGTTAAAGGGGTTTTTCTGGTTTTACGAAAAAATGCCTTTCAAAGCGTTAATTTTCTTGTTTTCTTTGTTTTTCTGTAGTATAGCTAAATAACAAAAAGTAATTTGACAATTTACTATCGCAAAAGGAGGTGCAGTAGGATGGGAGAATGCAAACACTGCTCCGCCAATGACGGGGAAAACTGCGACGGATCTCCTAACAATAGAAGATCGAGATGTCCTGGTCTAAAGATCGGACAATCAAGATTAAAGTCATGCCTTAAGAAACGCATTAGCGAAAGGGGAAGGCGAAATGGAATCGGTGGTGTTGTCGTGCAGCGTCTGTCCGATAAAAGACAGGGATTGTCTTTTAAACGATGGTTTTTGCTTGGGGCTTTCTGACGCGTTGTTCGAAAAGCCTTGTAAGGATTGTCTCGGGGGAGAAGAAAAATGCGAATTCTCCGATGCTGACTGCTTTTGGTTTAGGATGGCTTGCGAAGCTCTTCGCCGTGAATTTGGATTCGGGACTGTGGAAAAATATTGCAGTAGGATTCCGTTGTCGCCAACAGGAAATACAATCGCGGAGGAAATAGGGCAAGGGAGCTCTATGGAAGGATATGTTAAAAGTCTCGGACCATGGCTTGGGAGGATGCTGTGGGAAGAGCTGCACAGGAAGCGAGGGGAAGAAGGCTGCTAAACTGTCAGTAAAGAAAGAAGGATGGCTGCGTCTCATTAAGTTTTCCGCTACGAATGGTGCAATTGGCGAACTCAGGAGGATTCGCGGCCGGCGAGATCGTAAGAAGAGGCTCGTACTCCAGTAGGACTCTTGGACGGGTAGGCTGGATACCAAAAGAATTTCGGTAATTCAGCGGCAACAACACAAAACAAACAGGTCACGGACAGCATATCCGCGGCCTTTTTTAATTCTTCGCTTGATCCCGTATAGTGTCGTAGGCTTGCAAGGAAGGCGAGTCCTTCGGGTCTCTTTTTCCCCAGACGTTGTTATCAATTGTCATTTCTTTATACAAATCTCCGGCGCCCAGAGTCCGCGGCTGTTTTCGTGGGCTTCCCTCTCGGCATCCAAAAACCGTTCGGAGAATTTCACGTCCGGCGGAAATGTCGCCGTGCGGGCGAACCCCTGGCGCACCAAATAGTCGTTAACAAAAAAATCGCCTTCGCCACTTGGTAAAGCGGGTAAATAAACGTAACGCAGCAGCCTGCCGTAACGGTCTTTATCGGAAATATCTTTTTCTAAATGAACTTCTTTGTCCAAAACCAACTCCCTATTTTTCTCGGAGGCTTCTTTGCCAAAGCACTCAATCTTTTTGTTGGATGTTCGGTTTCGGGAGTATTTATGCCAATATATCTAACTCTTTCGCCATTAGAAAGGTCAATCGTGTCGCCGTCAACAACCCGAGTTACTTTGGCCGCGCAGGTTTGTCTTCCGGAGCAGAGAGTGTTGTCGTTGCTGTTAATATTCGTGTTATTTTGTACTTCAGAGATTGGTTGAGAGTTTGGTTCTGAACCATCATAGCCTGGTTCTAAACTGGTAGTTTTTTCGAAAAATCGATTATAAAAATCCGGTTTCACTGATTTTGCGAAAGCCATGACAACAAGCAGAACTAGCGTGAGCACAGAGAAGTGTTTGAATTTTAGTTTTATTTTCATTTTTAAAAAATTCAAAAGGAATTTCTCGGCTCTGCCACCAAAGACGGGATCATTCAAAATGATAATGCGGCAGAAATGCTGAGAGCAGTGGTTACGCGATTTTTACGAAAAATCGCTTCCCTTTTTGGACTATATCGCCGGAGCGGGCTTCAGTGTTTATATTTTGGATCTTGGCACTATTTATTTTTACTCCCCCCTGTTCGATTACGCGGCGGGCTTCCGATTTGCTTTTGCAGGCTCCCGTTTCGACTAAGACCGAAGCTATATTACACTCTTTCACGCGAAGCACCGGAATATTGTCAGGAGCCTCTTTTTGGCTGAAGGTTTTGAGAAAATACTCCCAAGCCATTTTAGCGGCTTTCTCTCCATGATAAAATTTTACGATCTCATAGGCCAGTTCTAATTTAAAATCTCTTGGATTCGCTCCCCACTTGATTTCTTTTTCGTATTTTTTGATGTTTTTCAATGGGACGCGGGTGGCCAACGTGAAGTATTTAATAATAAGCTCGTCTTTAATGGACATGATTTTCCCGAACATTTCGTTGGGTTTTTCCGTGAGATTAATGGTATTCCCCCAGCTGGAACTCATTTTGCGTCCGTCGGTCCCCTCCATCAGCGGATTGGTTATGATGTCCTGAGGCTCTTGCCCGTATTTTTGCTGCATTTTGCGGCCGGCAAGCAAATTGAATCTCTGGTCGGTTCCTCCAATTTCCACGTCGGCCCTAACCGCTACCGAATCATAGCCTTGCATTAGAGGATATAAAGTTTCTCTTAACGATACTCTCGTTCCAGCTTTGAGGCGGCGCTTGATATTCTCCCGGGAAATAAAATCCGTGACAGAAAATTGGTCGGCCTGTTCCCCTATTTCGGCGTAAGTAAGTTTGCCTAGCCACTTGCTGTTGTGACAAATTTCGCATTTTTTAAGGTCGATAATTTTTCCCGCCTGAGCCGCGTAATTTCTCATATTCCGTTTGACTACCTCACTTTTGAGCATTGGCCGCTCGCTGTCTTTGTCGGATGTGTCGCCGATCACTCCCGTGAAGTCACCAATAATGAGAACTATTTTATGGCCCAGTTCTTGGAAATCGCGCAGTTTGAGCAGGGTGATCGATCTCCCGAGGTGCAAGTTTGGGCTGGTCGGATCGATGCCAAGCTTTACCCGCAGTTTTTTGCCGGATTTCAATTTTTTTTCCAGACTATCTTTTACGATCGCTTCTTCCACTCCCCGTATCAAAAGCTCCCTAATTTTTTCCTGTTTGTTTTTTGAATCCATGGGAAGTTTTTATGAATACTTTAATAATATTATTAACTTTATTCTTCGCTTAACGCAACAGCGACGAAACAGAAGAATTAGGAATTTAACACAAATAAAAAACTAACGAGAAGATTAGTCAATTTTAATAATATGCCTCAGGATAATTTCAATCTCGCGACAAGAAGGATAGAGTTTTCGGAGAAATAATTAATACTTTGAAAATCTTTATCAAGGGCCACCGGGATATTGTGGCTCTCTGTTCAGGTAACAAGTCATAACACAGGGACCCGTTACCACCCTGGTATTCGAGCGCAGCCAAGACCAGCTGCCCGTTGAGGAATCTTGTCGCTTGCAGGTGCACATTTCATTAATATAGTCAGGGTTTCCTTCCGGATTTGTTACGATAAGGTCATATGCACCAGTTAGTCCTCTTCCTCCTAAGGTGGTGGTGTTCCAAACCCATTTCGCATCCAGTCCTCCCCCGCCCTCGCCGGCGCACGCGCTCCAGTCCTGTCCGGCCTGTGGAGGGCAACAGGAGGTTGAGCCGTCGGGTTTCTTAATGCAGAATTTGGGGGCCTCCACTCCTACTTCAAAACTAAAAGGATCACTGATTATTTTTAGCCAGTTGTTAATATTAAGTATCCCTTTCTTGGTTTGTCCTTGGCTGCTGGTGTTTATGGGGGCGGGAATTTCTTCCCCCTGTTTTGGCTCAACCCACGCGTGGGTTTTGTGGGATAAAACGATTATTGCGGAAATTAACGTTATCAAAACAAATTTTTTCATTTTTTGTGTTTAGAAAAAAATTTAAACGTGCGGATTGCGATATTGCCAGGAATTTTTATTGAAGACACTTCATTCAATTGTTATTTAGGAGGTCCGATATCATAATCCGCGGGATAAATAATCAGTTTTGTGCTACCATCCGCTTCTGTTGTAAAATTAACTTGGGAACCGGAATTTATTTTGCTCCAGTTAACGTTTTTCTCGATAAATTCTTCCAAATCGGGATTATTGGAAAAATGAAAATTTTTTTCTAAACCGACGATACTGTTTACGTCTTCCCTTCTAATTTCGTAATTCAAGTCAAAACTGGCAAATTGTTTGATTAGCACTTTGTTTTCATCAACGGATCCAACCGTGCCGGTAATTAACGGCGGAATTTTTTCTTTCTCCGTGATAGTCTTTGCAGTGATTATGGATTTTTGTTCTTGAGTCGCGACCGGTTGAGGAACTGATTGGCGGACCCCAAGATTGTAGAAAAAAATTGACGCTAAAATTATTAGCAACAGAAAAGATATTATACCAAACACTACTAAAATTTTTTTATTTCTATCCATTTTTATTGCTTCTTGCTTAACTTCTAGAAGAATCTGTGGGAGTTGATTTTTTCGTGATAAAATAAATAAAGTTTACCCTGATATTTTAAAAAGAAAATAAGTGAACGTCAAAATCTTAGTTTAGATAACCGCAAGGCTTATTTTTAGAAGGACTTGCGCATTTAACATATTTTTGTCACAAGCTATAGATGCTCGACATTGGTGGTGCGTGATAAAGTTAGAAGGAATTTTTTTTTATGTCCGCTTTGTCGAGGCACAGGCAGATCTTTTGAAAAATTTTTGAATAAAAGAAATAATATAAAAAAATGAAAAATAAAAAAACGGGCAAAAAAATTTCAAAGACTCAAACAAAGGAGAAGTCCGCGGTTCCCAGCTCCAATTTAGCGGCTTCCGCGTCCGCGGAAGTCAAGAAAAGCCACGGCTGCATCTGGGCCACAGTAATCGCGGTTGTGATTTTGATAGTCTTGTGGGGAGTTTTATCTTCTATGTGGATGTTTTTTGGTCCGGGAATGATAGCTATGCTTTCTGGTAAAATGTTCAGTTTTATGATGCCCGCGTTTGAAAGCCAAATACCCGGCAATTCCCGGATAAGCGGAATCATGTCTGGCGATCTTACCGCTGAGGTGGAAATTCCCAAAGGAGTCTCTCGGGGCAATATTTCGCTTACCGCGCTTGCCAAGAGCAAATGGCCAAATGACGCGAAAGGTGGAATGTATGAGCTTTCCCCCAGCGGCTCTAAATTTGAGAAACCGCTTGTGATAAGCGTTAATGTTAAAACCGACCCCGGCCAGAGATTTTCCCTGGGCTACTGGCATCCGGAAAAAAGCGAGTGGGAATGGATTCCCACTATAAAGCGTTCCGGCAGCACTTATGAAGCGAGACTTGAGCATGCCAGCGAGGTGGGCGGCTATCTTCCTGATTGGACAGACCTTAGTGATTACGATTATAAGATGACGGATAAATCCCAAAGGGATCTTTTTTGGCAATATCAGCAGCAGCTGAGATTACTGAGCGGCGAGGCGGATTTAAATGATTATTATGATAGCGGACAAGCTCGCTGGCTGTCGATTAGAAATTTGTTAAATCGTCTTACCGATTCGGTCATTCAAGAGTGCGGGAAAGAAAAAACTCCCGGCCGCCAACGTGATTTTTATTTTATCTGGGGTGTTGTGCAGTGGAACAGCTTCATTGGATTAGACGATCTTTTGCGTAAATTTGAGCAGTCGGAGAAAAATTGCGCGTATGAAGACCAAAGCGGCACCTTTAAAACCAACTATATAATTGAGCAAATCGATAAATATCCCTACGAAGTGAACGTTTATAATATTGCCAAATCCCATGGCCAGCAAAAGTCGGTTTATTGGGGTTTGCCAATGAACGAAGCGCCGCAGAACCGCTACGGCTGGCAGACGGATTGGAAAGTCTTTGCCGACACGACTACCGACGCTCTTACGGATGTTAATATTCAGATGGCGCCGGGAAGCCGGGCCGGAGTGGCGGTGGCGGGAACCTCAGTAGCAAGAATATTAATGATTTTTTCGCTTAAAGAAGTGAAAGTCGGGGAAAAATTTCCTATTACCGTGAAGTCGCTTGGTAGCTATACCGTCCATTCAAACACCGATTATCCGAAATTAATCTATCTCGATAGAGACGGCAATCCGCGTTTCGATGACAAATATGTTGAAGAGTATGGTTTGCCCGAAACTCTCGGGCCGGAAGAAAAAAACGGCCAAATCCAAAACGTGGCGACGATTTCCGGAATATTGCTCCAAGATTTAGGGAAAGAGGGCGCTCGTATTAAGATGCAATATGAGGGATTAGGTCCTTATCAAGAAGCGATGGAAAATATCAAAAAAACCTATGAAGGCACCGAATTTTACAATATTTTCTTCCAAAAAGGAAACCTCGATGTGGGCATGGATATTCCTCCTATAACCATCAAACCGAGCGGGCAATTTACCAATTTCCCCGCGGCGCCGCCTAACACTCCTCAGAATTACGCCCCTTATAATTAAAATCAAGATGAAGCTGAGCCTCCAGCGGTTGCGTAAAATAGACAAAGAAAGCGCGGAAATAATTTCCGGTAAAATTAAACGGCATCCGATTTATCTAATACTGGAGGATATTTTGGATACCTACAATGTGGGCGGTTTTTTCCGGCTGGCCGATGCCATCGCGGCGAAAAAAATTTATCTTTGCGGAAAAACCGCCACGCCTCCGGACAAAAAAATAGTCAAAGCTTCCGTCGGCACCTATAAAGTTGTTCCGTGGGAACACAGGCGCGGCGTGAGGAGCGCGATTAATACGCTTAGAAAAATTAAGGGAATGAAGGTTGTCGCCGTGGAGCAGCATGAAAAATCCCGTGATTACAGTAAAATTAAATATGGTTTTCCGATAGCGTTTCTGCTCGGAAATGAGAATTGGGGGATTAAGAGCGCGTCTTTGGAGCTGGCAGATGAAGTAATTGAAATTCCCATGTACGGAGCAAATAAATCATTAAACGCCGCAGTGGCAGCGGGAATAGTTTTGTATCAAGCACTGGAAAACTCGATAAACGGAAATCGGCAGGGGTGAATTTGGAACTATCGCATGGCGGAACAGCTTTATAAAATTTGACTGGGAAAAGGCACTGCCCAATCCTGAGTTCACTATAACACAAATAAAATATTTATTAAAAATTACTTGAATTTTCTAAGGAGATTAGAATTTTCTCAAGAATATGCTAAAAATAGGATTATATTTCCATATTTTGACATATTTTACAATTTTATTACAAAAAACTTGACTTTTTGGAAATGTTTTACTAAAATTTGACCATAATTAATAAACTATCAAATATGCTACTCAACTTCAAAGTCAAAAATTTTCGTTCCATTAAAGATGAAATAACTTTGGATTTGCAAGCAACAAGCGACAAAACCATGAAATCGCAAGCTGCTTTTGAGGTTGACAAAACTTCTCTGCTAAAATCAGTGGCGATTTATGGCTCCAACGCTTCGGGTAAAAGTAACATTCTTAAGGCTTTTGCCGTTTTCCGTATGATGATTTTGGAGTCGATGCTTCGAAGCAATCTGACAGTTGATTTGCCCAATGAATATTTTAAATTAAGCTCGGAAACAGAGAATAAGCCTTCGTTTTTTGAAATGACTTTTTCGTTTGACGGCGAAGTCTATATTTACGGTTTTGAGCTGGATAAACAAAAAATCAATAAAGAATGGCTAAAGCAAGAAAGAGGGAAGAAGATGCTATTTGAAAGAAAAAAACAAGTTATTAAAAGCAATAAAAATTATTTTCAGGAAGCAACCAAAATTTTGAAAGATCAAACGGGAGAGCGGGTTTTGTTTTTATCTGTTTTGGCAAGTAACAATAAATCGGTTTCTCGAAAAATTGTCCAATTTCTTCAAAAAACCAATCTTGTCTCTGGGACAGAAAGAGGCAATACCATGGACTTCGCCTTTGGTAAATTTTTGAGTGGCGGGGATATGGCTGAAAAAATAAAGGAATTTATAGTCAAAGCTGATTTTGGAGTCGTGGATATTGAAGCCAGCGAAAAAATGATTTTGGTCAAACAAGCCCAAAATATTCCCGACAAGTTTAAAGAACTCTTGTTTAAAGAAGACTCCCAGATTGCTCAAAGGAGTCTAAAATTTTTGCACAAAAAATATGATAAAGGCAAAGAACTCCCGGAAAAAGAATCCTTGGATTTTTTCTCAGAAGAGTCGGAAGGAACCCAGCAAATGTTCGCATTGTCAGCTCCGTTTATTGACACTTTGGAGGGTGGCAAAGTGTTACTGATTGATGAAATAGATGCCAGTTTACATCCAATGCTTTGCCAATATTTAGTCTCTATTTTTAATTCTAAAGAAAAAAATCCCAACAATGCGCAACTGATTTTTACAACGCATGACGTTTCGCTTTTAAGTGAAGAATTTCTGCGCAGGGATCAAATATATTTTACTGATAAAAACAAACAAGGTGCTACGGAATTGTTTTCACTGATGGATATTTCCGAAAGAAAAGGGGTCGACTTCGCCAAGAGATATCTGGAAGGACGCTATAACGCCTTGCCTTACATTGTCGATTTTGAGAATTTAAAATTTGCTAAATAATATGGCAAAATCAAGATACAGAGGAAAAAAGCAACATCGTGAAGTCCATCCCAAAATTTTTATTTGGTCACACACTCAAAAGGCCGAGATAGAATATTTTCAAGATTTCAAAAACTATCTTAGAACTTCTTTGCTAGTGGCAAAAAAGGAAATTTGTTGGACACCCCAAGAACTACTGGGAAAAGTCATCCAGTGGAAAGAGAGAAATGTTTTTAAGGAGGATGGGGATCAAGTTTGGTGCATCTTTGATGTCGATGATTTCTACAAAAAGGAACAAAGTAAAAAAGAGCTTTTAAAATTAATCGAAAATGCAAAAAATAATGATGTCAGGATTGCATATACAAACGAATGTTTTGAGCTTTGGATTCTGCTTCATTTCGAAAAACCCACAAGCCCGATTTGTAGAGGAAAAAACATCGAAAAGAGAATTCAACAAATTTTTAAGAAAAATAAATTAGGAGAATTTAAAAAGAATCAAAAGGTCTTCCATATTTTATTACCTTTTCAACAACAAGCGATCAAAAATGCACAAAAACTTTTGTCATCAGACTATGAAAAAATTAATTGGGAAAAAGTCTTAAGCGAAGAGGGAAATCCCTCAACTAGTATTCATTTTCTCGTCGAAGAAATAAAACTTTTGATTAAAAAGTGAGATAGAATATCATCCTAACTGGTACTCGACAATCACTCTTCATATTTTAATTTTAATTATTCTCCCAAATAAATATATTCTGCCCAGAAAAATATAGTATCCCAACTGCCTTAATATTTCAAATAGGACGATCAAAACCAATATTCGACCAGTCAGACTTATAAGGAATCTTAACCACTGAGTTTTATAATGAACATCAATTTTAAAATTTACAGGAGTTTTATCATATACTTCCATTGCATCCCAGCTCTCATCTATTTTGTGTTGTCTACAAAATATTAAGAGCGGGAGATATGCTAAACAAATTCTCTGTCTGTAATATAGTCCCCTATTTTCAGGATTAGCCAACGTTCCATCGGCTTCGATAATTTCCATCAAATTAAAATTGATTCCCATTTCTCCTCCAATATCTTTTGCAAAAGCTGTCTTTCCGCTGTTGCAAGAAATCTTTGTTGTCTCATCATTAATAATCTCTTTTGAAGGATCTATTTTGTTGTAAATTTTAGCCGACAAGTAAAAAGTCAAAGCACAAAAACTTATAATATAAATTACTTTCAGTAACCGATACCATGGTTTCAATCTAAGATTTACTAACTTACGATTAACTAATTTATTGGTTTTAAGTTTTAAAAAATTCATCTTTCTTATAATTTTTTGTATTATAGTTATTAAAATTTTTACCCCCAATAGTATTTTCCATTGTTTTTTGTAAAGATTCAAATTTATTTTATTGAATTTTAAAATAAGTCTAGACTTACCGTCCCCAATTCAAGAAATAATTGCAACACTTCATCAAACATAAAATAATATGAGGGTGTATGAAATAATTTTAGATCAGCTGAGACAAAGTTTTTTCCAGTTCCGAAAGGGTGTCTTCTGAATATTGCTGTTTTTGGGAGTCTAGAAGAGATAAAAGAAAATTTCTCTGTACCACGAAGACTTCATCTACCGGCTTTAATCCAAAATGCATATAAGCTTTGGGGTTGGAGAATGTTAGAACCGGGTTCACCCAATAATCAATATTAGTTTTTTCTCGTAAATAAGTGGAGACTGATCCAGCTTCTCCCTTTGCCTGCTTAATGAAATCCTTCTCTCGGGGTACCAGATCATTAATAGTAATCTTTCCTTTTTCATAGCCTACTGTCCCGGCATGGCTTTTGACCTCTATAACAAATATTCCTGCCGGGCCAATCACGATAAAATCTATGTTGTATGGAGAATTAATTTTGACATCGCAGAAGACTCGAAATTCATCCGGAAGCTTCCTAAGTTCTTCCAAAATAATATTTTCTCCTTTTCTGCCACGATAATAATTTTCTGAAATCCTGTCATCTTCTTTATAATATTTATAAGCTAAGACTGCGATAACTACTATCAGAATAGAATTTATAAACAAACCCAGCACCTTAAATGGTATCCTAGAGGTCCACAAGCATCAATCAGCTATGTCAGGATGGAGCAGAACGTTAAACAGCTAGGGCAAGTTTGAAATAATGGATATTTATAAGAAGAGCTACTAACCAGTGGCTCTTTTTGTATTGAAACGATTGACGCAGGCGTTAATTGGAGGATATTATTAAAGTACAAATACTAGCCACTACGTTAAAATGAGCCGAAAAGGTTCATCTGTCGTTCACATTGACGGGCAACCCCGAAGGTGGAACGACAGCGTAGTGGCTAGAGTGAAACTGGATGGGGTTGTCCTTCTGTGTTTTTAAGGAAGCTAGAGGTATTGCCTTCACTTCTCTGTCTTTGAACATGGCATTGATATCATCGGCCTTTTCTTTTGGCATTCCGGCAGAATAATAAAGACATTTTTCTAAATTTTTTCCCAACTTTATCTTGTATCCTAACCTCTTTAAATTCATAATGCCCTTATCAACTACTTTCTTGATAAGCAAAATTGGACGTGAAGGCGCCACTATCCCGATAGTATCTCCTTGTTTTAGCGATCTAGGTTTCATATTATTTCGTTTAAAAGTACCGCTAATGCTACATTACACTATATTAACGATTTTTCAATTCAAAACCTAAACTGAAACTCAGCTTGTGCCCTGTTTTGCCATTTGGACTTGCGCAAGAGAAATTTAGGAAATTTCTGACATTTTCTTGGGCTAAAAACGTTGACTTTTTTGTTAATTCAATATAAAAAACTGATAATCAGATGCTGTGATAATAACAGATCTTTAAAAACATTTAGTGTCTAGACATTAATGCATACTCATTATGGAAGGAGTTTCAGATGAAAATAGCAATTTATGCAGGAAGCTTTAACCCTCCTGGCCTACACCATTGTCAAATTATTGATTTATTGATCAATATTTTGATAAAATATTTATTGTCCCATGCGGACAAAGCCCCAGTAAAAAAGGAATTGTCGAGAACAGACACAGGATAGAAATGATCCGTCTCTCGTTTACTGAAACAGATATCACAAAATTTGATTGGAGCGATGTTTTAAATGACACGTTCGTAAGACCTTACGAGCTAGATAGTGAATACTGCCATTCGGGTATTGTTTGGCATATTATTGGGTCTGACGTAATCATAAGAGGCGCTCAAAAAAACTCAAGCATACACAACGACTGGGAAAATGGCCATGATTTGTGGGGTAAACTTAATTTTGCAATTATAACGAGACCTAGTTACATATTATGCGATGGGGATCTCCCGCCAAAACATATGATAATTAAAGCTAGAATATGTGGCTCGAGCTCGATTATAAGAAATGCTATAAGGGTCAACTATGATTTAAGTAAATTGTTACCATCAGATGTCATCGATTATATAATCGGAAACAAATTGTATGATTATACCCAATAGGACGCTTTGCTAAACGTCCTATTTTTTATTTTGTATATATTTATTGGCAAAATAATATGCATTTGCACCGTCGCCACAAGCAGTTATTACTTGTTTTAATTTCGGGGTAATGTCTCCTGCAGCAAATAATCTTTTTACGGATGTTTCGTTATTTGCATCAACTATAATATATCCTTCTTTGTCCTTCTCAATAGTAAATTTTATAAAATTATACAATGGTATTCTCCCAGCATAAATAAAGATACCGTCAACTTCAACGTCTTCCATTTTGCCACTTCGATTAATTACAGCTTTCCCCAGTTTCTTGTTTCCAATCAGCTCAGTAATGGTTGATGAGGTGTAAATTTTAATATCTCTTTTCTTAAGCCATTGTTTATATTTTTCCTTGGCTTGTATCTTATTTTTTATTTCGACTATGGTAACTTTACATCCTAAGTCATGGAGATAGCAAGCAGCGACTGTACCAGAATTTCTACCGCCGATGACGATTAATTTTTCATTTATATATTTTTTACCATCAGCGACACAGTCAAAAGTGAATATTTTTATCGAATTTCTCAATACCTTCAATCTGGAATGATCTCGGCGTAGTACCAGAAGTAATAATAACTGCTGACGCCATAATCTGGCTTTTTTTTGTTTTTAATATAAAGTGATTATTTTTTTTAAATAATCCGAGAACCTCTGCTTTTAAAAATTTACCCCCTAATCTTGAATAATGATCCAAAAAACTATTTTTTAATAATGTACCAGTATAATTCTTGCTCACTCCCGTAAATCCATCAACAAACTTGTGAGAATTTATTGATGTTTCCATAAACCAACAAGGGTCTTTTGCCTCAATTAATAAATAATCGGCATCGTCCATCGCAGCATAAATTCCTGCAGCTATACCTGCGGGTCCTCCTCCTATTATCACTAAATTAACATTTATGTTTTTCATAAAAAAATAATTATCCTGATTTCTTGGCAAAAATAACAAACGGATCAGACGTAACTTTGATAATATCATTTTTTATCAATTTTTTCTTAATTTTAATCAAATCTTTATCGTTGAATCTGCCTACTAAATCAGCCATGGAAAATATATCTTTAATTTCAGTTAGTTTATAATTTCTTTTTATTTGATAAAGATTTGCTATAACAACCTCGAAACCTATCGCATAAATTTCTGAAATATAATCGTTAATACTTTTGTTGGTCTTTTTATAACGATTTTTAAAAATTTTAGCGATCTCCTTAAATCCTTTACCTTGTCCGTATTCCTTGAAAACAAATATCCCCCCTTTTTTCAAAACCCGATGAACTTCATTCAAGCTGAATCTTGTTGAAAGTTTATTAGTTACGATATCGAAACTTTCTTCTTTAAACGGAATCCTGTAATTGTCCGCTATAAGATACTTGACCCGCTTATCATTTTTTTTTAATTCAGCAATTTTTATCATCTCTTTTGCTAGATCCATACCAATTATTTCAAAGTTTTCCTTTGATATAGAGCATAAAACCTTTGGCACATACCCAGTACCAGTGCCGATATCTAGTATTTTTATTTTATTATTTTTGTTTTTTAATAATTTTATGTGGTCTAAAATATAATCAAAGAATATCTTGTTTGAATCAATCCCGTTTTCAGAGAAAAAAGGCCTGTTATTGAAATATTTTTCTCTATTTATTGCTTTTTTTAATGAATAATATTTAATGTTATATTTCATTAAGTTCATTCAAAACTGAATTTAAATCATTTTTATCATTCCACGCTATTAAATCTACAAAAGCATCTCTCTCAAGCCATTTATATTCAATGTGCTCATTATCTAATTCAATGACTTCATCACTAACTTCAACTAAAAATTCAGACTCTTGGCATAAAAAATCACCCTCACCTGCACAAATATATTCACAGATTTTATCCAAATCAATAATTTTAAAAATTTTTGTTATTCATGATCCTGGGTTCCCAAGCGAAGCTGGAGAACGATAACCGGGGAATTAACGTGAAGCGGGGGCTCCGGATGAAATGCGAGATGGGACTTTGGCCGACTTGCGCTCCCACCGGATATATTAATATCCGAAACGATGAGAAGAAATGCGTGGTAGTGCCGGATCCAGAAAGATCAACCGTAATCAAAAAAATGTTTGAGAAGGTAGCCCACGAGAAATGGAGCGGGAGAAAAATCTACCACTGGCTGAAGTTCGAACTGAATTTCAAAAGCAAGGGAAACAAAAATGTCTCCTTAAGCAATATTTACCTGATCCTCCAAAACAGCTTCTACTACGGGCCGTTCGAATATCCCCAAGGGAGCGGAAACTGGTACCATGGGAAACACCAGCCCCTAATCGGTAAGGAATTGTTCGAGCTGGTCCAGGAGCAACTGAAAAGGGATCGGATAGTCCGGGAAACCAAAGAATTCGCCTTCACCAAACTCATCACCTGCGGACTGTGCGGATCGGGAGTGACGGCGGACGAGAAATACAAGAAATTAAAAAACGGCAACGTGGTGAAATACGTGTACTATGGCTGTACTAGATCAAGGGACTTGCACTGCAAATGCGGGTACATCCGGGAAGAAGAATTGGTAAAACAGATGGTGAAAATAGTGGAGGATCTGGATATCAACGAAATAGGATTGAAAAAACAGTTCCAGGAAGAGGTTGAGAGGTACAATAAATTCCAAAGCATGGTGCTCAAAATGAACGGGAAAGAAAAAGAGATGGACAAGCAGAAGGAATTTGATGTCAAAACCTTCGCCAGATATGTGCTTAAAGAAGGAAGTATCGATGAGAAGCGGGAATTACTGGCCAGCCTGAAAAGCAAGCTGGTCTTGCAGAAAAAAGTATTGTCGCTGAAAAAGTAAACCAGGAGTATATCTGGATCCCGGCTCAAAGGCCGGGATGACAACATTGTAGATCCAAATTCATAGAAGCCCGGGTTCGAATCCCGGACTCTTTTTTTGCTTTTAAAGCTACTTTGTAATAGCCATAATACCGCTTAACCATGCGGAAAGAGGGTCGGTCACTCGATACCGAAAATATTGTGCGGGGACGACGGGACTCGAACCCGCGACCTTCTGCGTGACAGGCAGACGCTCTAACCAACTGAGCTACGCCCCCAAGAAAAAATTTTCAATTTCCAACAATTAATCTTCAAGCATGGTATCCGCTCTCAGCTAATTATACCGTACAATCTTTGTTACTATTTATTTAAGATTTCCGCAATCCCTGTTGTCGTCAGCGGCGAGAATAAAACCGCAGCTGGAGATATGTGCTATCTAATAAATCATCACGCTGTAAAGACGGGACAGGTTGAATTTTGTGTAAGTGTTTTGGTCGACTTGCTTAAAAACGTAGCCTTTGGCTTTCAATCCTTTTATTATATTGGGCAGAGCCTTTACCATATTGGAGCGGTTGACAATTTCGACTCCCCTTCCATCGTGTAAAACGATTATCGATCCGGGTTTGACTTTGTCCACTACGGCTTTCTCAATCTCCTTGGGGTTTTTCTTGTCCATCCAATCGAAAGCGATAATGTCCGGAAGCACCGTTTTATAATTATTCTCATCAATGTATTTTTTGACTTCGGGTGTCATAAAACCAAAAGGCGGGCGAAAAAAACCAGTCGTTTCTCCCGTTATTTTTTTAATGAGCTGGTTGTTTTTTTCTATTTCTTCTCGCATTCCGATGCCGGTAAAAACAGAAAACGCGGAATGGGTATAACCGTGGTTTCCGATCAGATGCCCCCTTTCCCCAGTCTTTTTTAGGGTGTCAGGGTGTCTTTCAATATTCTCTCCGCAGACAAAAAAGATTGCTTTCACTCCCTCCCTGTCCAAGATGTCCAGTACTTGGGAAGTGTAAGGTTCGTTCGGGCCGTCATCAAATGTTAAATAGACAATTTTTTCGGCTGTTAAAAAACTTATTTCGTCAGTGATCGTTGATAAGAAACCGTTAACACTCGCGTTCTCCGGATGTTTGGTGACTTCTTCCAAATTAGGGCTCAAAAGGCTGGAGTAGGCATCGATGAAGTATTCGATAATAGACGTGTAGAAACTTTCGCTGCCAGAAGCTTTGGCCTCCTTGCTTATAAAAAGCGAAAATCCGAACAAAAAAACCATTGTCGTTATTCCCAAGGTTATTAGGCGGTTAGCTAGATTTTTTTTCATTTTTGTAAGATAATGAAAAAATAAGTTATTAAATTAATTTTAGAACAAATTACAAACATTAGCCAGCTGGTTTAACTATTACGGAATACTCGCTCTACTCAACTGAAGCAATATTTTAAAATTTTTCTGACAAACTTTTTGGTTTAAAAGAATAAAACCCGGTGCGACGTGCGCTCCCGGGCAGGGTGAGATTACTTTCTTATATGTATCCCTTCTTCTTACCTAAGAAGATTAGATCGCCTGTCATTTTTGGGAGGTTGCCTTGGGTTTCTGGATCAGGTTCGTATCCGAGTATTTCCATTAAGGCGATGAAGGTTTCCCATGAAGTTTTCTTGAGCAGATCCCGAAAGAGCAATCTGATTACCGCAGCTGAGGATATATCTCCTCTTGCCAGCAATATAATCTCTCTGTAATGGGGGCTCTCCCATATATAGTTAAGATTTGAAAGGTACTTGTTTTCTTCTACCAGCTTACGCAAGGCAGAAAAATGTTGGTTAAACAACTCTTCTGTTCGCAGATTATCTTTTTGTTCGCTATCGCTGTCCGGCAAATAATTTTTTCCCATTGTACTTCCTTTCTTGTAGTTCCTGTTGACCGAATTTTTAAAGGGCGAAATCAAGTTATTTAATAGGAAAAATATGGATAAATCAAACTGGTAGTGTCCGTTTTTTCCCAACTCTTCTCATCGTTATTGCCACTTTTTCTTTTCCCAGTTTAACTTCGAAAGAAGCTTCTTTTTTGGCTAGTTTCTTGTTAAAAACTTTCTCCGCCAATACTTCCCCACTGATTTGATAGCCGAAGCGATTGAAAATTTCTTCCCCCCCCATGTATCCCAAGATAATTCTGTCTTCTATATTAAAGCCGGTTTTCTTGCGGGTTTCCTGGATTTGTCGGGTGAGTTCGCGCATCTCCCCTTCCATGGCCAGATCTTTGTCGATGTTCGGATCGAGCGCGATTGCTTCTTCCCTATCAGTTATTCCGACTAACTTCTTGTCGAGTTTATTTTTTTCGATTTGTTCTTTAAGGTCAGCCATCTCTTTTATCTCTTTGACGTTCAGTTCCTCTTTAACCAAACTCCATAAATTTTCGCTTACCGTTTCCATTTTAGTTACGTAAAGGACGCCCAGGGGCTGGCGCACCTTTATTCCCTTTTTAGCGCGGCAGGACAAACCCAGAGTCACAATCTGGCGCACCCGTTCCATTGAGGCGTTCAATCCTTCATCAATAAGCATGACGTTGGGTCCCGGAAAATTCGTCAGGTGGACCGATTCTTGATTGATGGATTCATGGCCAGCCGGCTCGGGCTCGGGAGATTTTTCTTGTTTTTCCGCAGATGCGAGAGGGTTTTTCGCATCCACGATGTTTATATTTTGATAAATTTCTTCGGTAAGAAAAGGCAAAAACGGGGCGGCTATTCTGTTTAGCTTAGATAAGACTTCATAGAGAGTTTGGTAGGCCTCATTTTTGTCTTCATCATTTTCGCTTTTCCAGAATCTTTTGCGGCTGCGCCGAATATACCAGTTGGACAACTTGTCAATAAAAGGCGGCAGCAGGCGGACGGCTTTGGCGATTTCATAGCTATCCATAAGATTGTTTATTTCTCTAATTAAAACGTGGAGTTCCGATAATATCCAACAATCGATAATTGTTTTGGGTTTCTGCCAAACTTCTTTGAAAGAGCGAGGATTACTGAAACGGAATGGAGCTTCCAGTGTGGGATGCCATTTGTCCAGTCTCGCGTAAGTTACGAAAAAATAGTAGGAATTCCACCATGCCCGCAGCATCCCCTTCTGAATTTCGGCTACTTTTTTTTCGGCAAAATCAATATTTTCCGCTTCCATAATTGGGGAGCTCATGAGATAAAAACGCAGGGCGTCCGCGGAGTATTCATCTAAAAGTTTGCTCGGGTCGGGATAATTGCCCAATGATTTGGACATCTTGCGTCCGTCTTCACCGGCAATTACCCCCGTAGTAACCACGTTTTTAAAAGCCGGTTTCTCGAAAAGAGCTACGGCCATTACGTGCATTACGTAGAACCAAGCGCGGGTTTGGCCGATATACTCGGCCACAAAATCAGCCGGAAACTTTTGGTTGAAGTCTTCCTGGTTTTTAAAGGGATAGTGCCGTTCGCCGAACGGCATGGATCCCGACTCTATCCAGCCATCGAGAATTTGAGGAATGCGATGGCAAACGCCTTCACAATCCGAGCATTTAAAAGTGATCTTATCAACATACGGGCGGTGGTAATCTTCAAGTCGGTGGCCGGATAGTTGATACAACTCGTCGTAAGAACCTACCACTACTTCTTTTTTGCATTTTTCGCATTTCCAGACGGGGATGGCCGTGCCCCAATAGCGGTCGCGCGATATGTTCCAGTCGGGCGCCATCTCAATTCCTTTTAAAAATCTCCCGTGTTTAAGATGCTCCGGATGCCAAACAACTTCCTCGTTAGCGGAGATCAGCTTGTCTTTCAAACTGCTGATTTTTACGAACCAGGCCGGCTGAATTTTATAAATCAATTTGGTGTGGCAGCGGTGGCAAAAAGGATAGCTGTGTACGGTTTTTTCTTTTCCGACGATCAGATCTTTTTTCTCGAGAAATTTAATAACATCTTCGTTGGCTTCCCAAACGTTTCTCCCTTCAAAGTCTCCATAGGCGAATTTTCCCTCTTCATCCACATTAAGAATAATCGGTAAATTCTCAAGTTTGGCGGAGTTGTAATCGTCCTCGCCGAATGCGGGTGCCAGATGGACAATCCCGCTACCCTCTTGCTCGCTTATGAAATTCCCGGCGATTATTTTCCAGCCTTGGAGATCCGCAATCCTATGGTTTGACGATTTGTCACCCTTCTCATCATTCTGTAAGGCCCCCCTAAGATTTTGCCCGCCTTCCGGCAGGGCAGGCGTCTCTGCGCGGAGATTATTTTTAAAATCATCTTGAACTAATTTTTTGTAATTCAAACCCAGCAATTCCGCTCCCCTCAATCTTTTAATTACCCTGCCTTTTAGTATTTTTTGCTTCTTTAGTTTTTTCCATGCCATGTTTGATAAAATAACAAACCTAGCTTTATTCTTTGTCACGCGGTTTCCCGCGCCACTGTTCGAGCGAACATAGCTCGCGGCAATTACGTACTCTAATTCAGGACTTACAGCTAACGCGGTATTGGCGAGTAATGTCCATGGAGTAGTTGTCCAAGCTATGAAATAAGCTTCGGCCTCATGGGGAATACCCAAAAAATCTTTAGACTTGTCCTCCAAAGTGAAGCGGGCAAAAACAGAGGTATCTTCGATATCTTCATAGCTGTTGTCCATGGCGATTTCAAAATTAGCCAGCGGGGTGGAACAACGCGGACAGTAAAGGGAGATACGGGTATCCTCATAAATCAAGCCCTTATTCCACAGCTCTTTGAAGGCCCACCAAACCGACTCCATATAGTCGGGGTCCATTGTGCGGTAAGCGTTTTTAAAGTCCACCCAACGTCCGATACGGTCAACGTAATGTTCCCACTCCGAAGATAATTGGCTGGTTACGCGAAGACACTCCCTAACAAATTTTTCAATGCCGACCTTCTCTTCTATTTCTTTCTTGCTTTTGATGCCGAGTATTTTTTCCACCATGTTTTCGGCCGGTAATCCGTGGCAGTCCCAGCCCCAGCGCCGATCAACACGAAAACCTTTCATGGTCCAATATCTGGGGACCACGTCTTTGGCGATTGAGGAAAGCAGCGTTCCGTAATGAGGCACTCCGGTAATAAAGGGAGGACCGTCAAAGAAGCTGTATGTTTGAGCTTCTCTTCTATTTTCGATGGATTTTTCGAAGGCCTTGATTTTTTTCCAAAATTTTATGGTTTTTTTCTCGCGTTCAGCGGGGACTATTTTTGGATCTACTTCTTTAAACATAGTAAGTACGGTAATAATCTTTTAATTAAACTGATTATTATAGGAGGTAATTTTTAGATTAGACAAGGGATTTAAAAACTAAAAACTAATAACGAATAACTAATAACCATAACTAAAAATTAAAATCTCTAAAAAGTTTTAAGTTTTTAACTATGGTTTTTGCATCTTAGCTCTTAGTTTTTCGTTCTTCTTAACGGAAACAATATCACATCCCTAATATTTTTCTGGTCTAATAAAATCACCAAAAACCGGTCGATTCCCATCCCCCACCCCGCCGCGGGCGGCATGCCGTAGCCTAAGGCTTCAATGTATTCTTTGTCAAAAGAGTGGGCTTCTTCATCGCCCTTCTTTTTTGCTTCCGCTTGTTTTATAAGTCTCTTTTGCTGCTCAATTGGGTCATTAAGCTCATTGTAAGCTTTAACAATCTCCCATCCGTTCATGATAAGTTGAAAAGTGGCAATCCTTTTTGGATTATTATCCTTCTCTTTGGCTAAGGGTATCATTTCCTTAGGGTAGTCGATTAGAAACATCGGACCTTTGAGTTTCGGGCGGATAATTTTTTTGTATATTTCATCTATTAACTTAGCGTCGGAAAGAGCGGATATTTTTGCTCCGGTTTTGATTTTGTTTTTCTTGATTATTTTCAGCAGGTCTTTTCTCAGAATTTTATCGATATCCATCTCTGTTTCTTTTTTAAACAGCTGGCTGAATTTAACTTTTTGGAAAGGAGGTTTAAAGTTGTATAACTTATTTTGATATTTAATTTTAAGAGAACCGTTTAGTTTACTAACGATCTTTTTAACCATTTCTTCAGTGAACTTCATTAATTTTTCGTAATCGGCGTAGGCCCAGTAAAATTCCAGCATGGTAAAATCGGGATTGTGCTGAGGACTGATGCCCTCATTGCGAAAGTTGCGGGAAAATTCAAAGACTTTTTCATAGCCGCCCACCAGCAGACGTTTCAAGTATAGCTCGGGAGCGATTCTCAAATAGTAATCTTGTCCCAAAGCGTTGTGGCGCGTTTTAAATGGTTTAGCGATTGCTCCGCCGGCTATTTCCTGAAGAATGGGAGTTTCGACTTCCATAAATCCTTTTTCCGTTAAAAAATCCCGCAAATACTTAATAAACAAACTTCTCTTTCTGAAGCGTTCCTTGGTTTCTTTATTAATTAATAAATCAAGATACCGTTTGCGGTATTTGAGCTCCTCGTTTTTTAATCCGAACCATTTTTCCGGCAGAGGAAGAATAGTCTTGGAAAGCAATTTTATTTTTCCAACTTCCAGCGTTTTTTCTCCGGCGCGAGTAAGAAATAATTTTCCGGATACGTTGATGAAATCACCCTTTTCAAAAAAATTAGCAAAAAAATCAAAATTCTTTTTTCCTAAAATATTTTTTCTGAAAGCCAATTGAATTTTTCCGCTCTCGTCCTCCATATCACAAAACATTAGACCGCCATGACCTCGCTTCGCGATAAGTCTGCCCGTTAATGATACATTTTTATTTTTAAGTTTCCCGAACTTATTGATGGCTTCAAAGGCCGTATGGGTACGTTTCGATAGGCTTGGGTATGGGTTTATACCTGCTTTTTGGAGAGCGTACAATTTTTTTAAGCGTTCTTTTTTTAATTGTTCAAAAGTCTTTTGCTTTTTCATCTTTCGCAAATTAAACCGTCTATGTAGCTTTTTAGCTCATTTCCAATGTCTTCCCTATCGAAAGCATAAGCGAGGGTGGCCTTTAGATAATTCAGAGCGTCTCCCGTTGTCATCCATTCGCCGTCGGAAACCTCTTTCGCAATGAATACTCCTCCGTTTTTAACGTATGTTCTGATGGCATCAACGATCCATAGCTCATTGTCCTTGCCCAGCGCGGTATTATGGAGAATGTCAATTATTTTTTGATCCAGTATCATTCTGCCGAAGTCGGCCAACCGAGAAGGGGCTTTATCTATATCCGGTTTCTCTACGATATCCTCTATTTCATTGGTCCCCTCTTTCAGTTTAACAATGCCGTATCGGCTGACTACTTCTTTTGGAACTTTCTGGACGCCTATCATGAGATGGCCGTTTTTTTCATAATCCTCAACCATCTGCTTGGTAAAAGATATTTTAGATTTTACCAAATCGTCTCCCCAAACAAAAACGAAGGGCTCGTTATCCACGAGGCTTGCGGCTGAAAGAACGGGGGTGCCATTGCCGTAAGGACCCTTTTGGCGGATATAAATAAAATTAGCCATTTCAGAGACTCTTTTTACTTCTTCCAATCTCTTTACTTTGCCAGCTTTTTCCAGTTCGTCTTCGAGAGCCCAACTTCGATCGAAGTGATCTTCTAATGGTTTTTTGTCCCATTTGGTGACTAAAATTATATCTTGAATTCCTGCTTCAACTAACTCTTCAACAACAAGTTGGATTATAGGTTTATCGACGATTGGCAGCATTTCTTTGGGCATCGTTTTTGTAGCGGGCAATAGCCGGGTTCCACTTCCCGCTACCGCGATAATGGCCTTTTTGATCTTGGACATGGCTGGTATAATTTACAATTTACTAATTTTACGTGAATTTTCAAAGCTGCGCCTTTAATCTAGCACTATTTTATTAAATAGTTAAGTAATGTTGTTGTTGCCTAAACCAAGAAAATAGAGTATAAATTGTAGTATGGAAACAAATATAAACCTCGCCAATAAAGACAATTTAAAGAAAACAAAAGATACTTTGGGCTGGCTCACGCGTTTGCTTCTTTTGCTGGGAATAACATTATTTCCGTGGATAATACTGCCGGGCAGCTCCCAGCCTACGGAATTTTACCGCGAAATATTTGTTTTTTTCTTGGCCGGCTTTCTCTTGATACTCATGTTTCTACATTTTTTGAAAAGAAAAGAATTCGAATGGCGCAGGACGAAATTGAATTGGATTCTGGGAGTTTGGATAATTGTGCTCGCGCTTATATTTTTATATTCCAGAAATCACAAAATCGCGTGGGAAGGATACCCCGGCAGTTTCACCGCGGGATTCAGCGAGTACTTGGCCTTGACAGCAATCTATTTTTTAGCGGTGCAACTGTCTTCTTTCGCCGAATGGAAAAAAATTACCCAGTATTTTTTGGTTTCGGTTAGTTTAGTCTTATTTTTTTCTATCGCTGCCGCCGTTTATTTTCAAAATCTAGGCGTTTTGAGCGTTAATTTTGCGCGCACCCCTTCGCTTGTCGTCGCCTCTTCCGGTGTGACAGCCATGGCGTTGTGGTGGGTTTCAAAGAGAACCGAGGCTTTTACCAAAACATACGTTTTTGTTTTAGCGCTCAGCTTATTTTTTATTTCTTCCCTGCTTGATTTTTACGTAGGTTGGTTTATGTGGGCGGCAGGGACTCTCGTGCTGTTGCTTTTTGATCTGGCTTCGAAAACCGGAACCTATCTTCGAGAAAAAGAAGAAATAAAATTGGGAGTGAGCAGAAGCAAAGGATCCCTTCTATCCGTATTTTTTCAGGGAGACACTAAGTATCTTTTTCTAATACTCTTTTTTACTCTCTCGAGGTTTTTTTCCCAAGTTTTTTTGAAGGGGCAAAAGATCGAATTTTTACCATTCTTTTCCTATTTCGTTAAATATCCCATTCTCGGACAAAAAGTGTTTTTCTACTCGGTTCTAAATTTAATCGTATTTTGTTTTGGGATATATTATTTTTTCCGATTAAAAAAAGAGAGAACTTCGATCGTGCTGGTGGTGAGTTCTCTTGTTAGCGTGTCCGTGGGACATCTTTTTTATTACTCGGAGAGTATAATCTTTTTTCTCCTCAACTGGATATTGGTAATTTACGCTGGGCTTACATTTCTTCGCAAACCGCCGGAAAGAGATTTTTTTTATATTATGGAACCGGGGAGCAAAGGAAAGAAGGTCTTTGTGATCGCGGGCACAATATTTTTGGCTATAATCGCGGGTCTAATCATAATACGAGTCGCTAGTCTTTAGCCTATGGAGTTAGCTTTTTTCACTCTTAACTTTTATTGATGGGAAGTAATAATCAGGGAGTATCTATTGGTGGTATTATAGTTGATGGCGGGAATAGTGTTGAGAACAAGACCGGCAAGTGGTCAGCGCGGCATGCCGAAATTGATCAGAAAAAATGCATAAAATGTCATCAATGCGTAGCCTTTTGCCCGGAGGGCTGTATTGACATAGAAACGGACGGAAGAAATGTGAAAGTGAATCCCGACTATTGCAAAGGATGCACTGTTTGTGCCGTGGAGTGTCCGGCACAAGCGATCAGTTTGTCAAGTTCATAAAGTTTGTAAAGTTTATCGAGGAAGTTAAAATAGGAAAATGTAAGAAGAAAATAACAATTTAAAGTTTAAAAATGTTTGAATTTTAGACTCTTTTGAAAATAATTAAAACGAAACAAGTGTAATGTCTCAATACCCTTCTTCAATATCTGAAAATAATTATCTCGCCTTGACTGGCGCCGAGGCTGCGGCTGAGGCCATGCGGCAAATTGAGCCCGGCGTAGTGCCGGTTTATCCGATTACCCCACAGACCCCGATAATTGAGAAATTCGCGGCCTATGCGGCTTCGGGTAAAGTAAAGAGTGAGATAATAACTGCCGAATCGGAACACTCCGTTTTGAGCGCGGCAATCGGGGCAGCTGCTGCGGGATCGCGAAGTATGACGGCCACATCTTCGGTGGGGCTGGCTTTAATGTATGAGATACTGGGAATCGCTTCGGGTATGCGTCTGCCGATCGTAATGAATGTTGCTAATCGGGCTTTATCTTCACCTATTAACATTCACTGCGACCACTCTGACAGCATGGGGGTCCGAGATTGCGGATGGGCACAGATTTACAGTGAGTCGGCCCAAGAAGTCTACGATCACACAATTTTGGCCGTACGCTTGGCTGAGCACCAAAAAGTAATGCTTCCTGTTATTGTGGCTGAGGATGGTTTTGTTACCTCCCATCTCTTGGAAAGGGTTGAAATTCTTTCAGACAACCAAGTAAAAAAATTTGTTGGTGAATATGGCTATCCCAATTCTTTTTTTGCCGAAGGGAAAAATCTTACCTGCGGGTCGTTAATGCTTCCCAGCCACTATTTTGAAACCAAAGTTTCTCAGCTCAAAGGAATGGAAAATGCAAGAAAAGCGTACAAGGAAGTAGCGGACGAATTAGAAAGTATCTCCGGACGGAGCTATCGGGAAGTGGAGTTGTTTCAGATAGATAAAGATACCGAAGGTATTATAATTACCATGAGCTCGGCGGCGGGAACTGCCAAAGAAGTAGCCCGAAAACTATACAATAAAGGGCATAAAGTTGGGGTTGTGAAGGTGAGATTGTTTAGGCCGTTCCCCTACGAAGAATTGGGAGCGGTAATAAAAAATGTCGCCAACATAGCCGTCCTCGATCGGGCTTTAAGTTGCGGCAGCGTGCCGCCGCTGTACTCGGAAGTCATCCAAACTCTTTTTGTAAAAACGCGCTATGGCGCGTTCCTACCGGAAGATAAAAATATCCAAAGCTACGTTTTTGGTCTAGGTGGCCGCGATCTTAGAGAGAAAGACGTAAAAGACGTGTACGCCGATATCTTGACCAACAAATTTTCAAACGAAAGCAAGTTTATAAATTTGAATCCGCGGCTATAGTCTCTCCTTCTTTCCGATAAAAGTTATATAAAGGACGGGAATGACAAAAAGAGTGAAAAACGATGAAATAGACAGTCCAAAAATAACGGCGCTGCCAAGGGCCGTCCAAAGAGCATTGGATAAAGTGATAGGAATGATTCCCGCGATGGTGCAGACTGATGTGATGAAAATTGCTTCCGACCGAGATTTTCCGGCATCAATTACCGCTTCTTTAAAAGCTATTCCGCTTTGAATATTAAGGTTAATTTTGTCTATTAATATGATCGCGTTTTTAACGACAATACCGAAGAGTGCGAGAATGCCGATTAATCCCGGGAAACTCAAACTGACATGAAAAATCGCCATCCCAATAAATACCCCAATGAGCGCTAGAGGCAAGGTGACCAAAACAATCACCGCTTTTTTGAAAGAGTTGAACTGAATGATGAGGGTGGAGATGATGAGAATTCCCGCGATGGCCATTGCCCGGATAATCGAAAACACCGACTCGGTATTTTGTTCATTTTCTCCTCCATAGGTGATGTCGTAACCGTCTGGCAGGCTGTATCCCCCTGCAATTCTGTCTTGAAATTCTTTCACAACTTGGGTGGAGTTGGTTGTTCCTTTGGTGTCGGCGGTTAGCAAGACCGTTCTTTTTTGGTTGATGCGAGTGATGGACTCGACGGAGGGATTAAGTTTGATTTCGGCCACGTCTTTAATAAAGACCGGCTGTTTCTGGACATTGAGAATCTCGAGGTTTTGGATAGACTCGAGGGAGGGAATCTTGTTATTCTCGAATGTCGCATTTACATCGATTGTTTTGTTTCCCCGAATAACCGTGGTTATTTTTGTGCCGGAAATAGCGGTACGCAAAGTGTTGCCAACTATTGCCGCGTTTAGATTGTAAAGTTCCATTTTTGCCGGATTGAGCTGAAAAGTGTATTCCGCCGGTGCGTCTTTGAGAGAGATGTCACTGTTCACCGTTCCCGAAATCGAATCTAAAATTGGTTTTAATTCGCCGGCAATTTTATCAAGCACTTGCAAATCGTCACCAGAAATCTGGGCTTGAAAAGCGGCTCCGGACGGGGGACCACCGCGCTGGGAAGCGACGGTAATTGTGGCATCTCTCATGTCGGATAGATCCTGCCTTATTTTCTCGGCCAGATCATAGGAAGCAATATTGCGTTCGGTTTTATCAATTAGTTGGATGGTAATCGAGGCGGTATTGGATTTATTTTGCATTCCTCCGCCCAGTTTGTCTCCTTGTCCGGGGTTTCCAACCAAGGTGGAGAAGTTGATTATTTGAGGATATTTCAGTAGGCGTTCTTCTACTATTCGGGTGATTTTATCGGTTTCATTAAGATCCAGTCCGGCGGGAGCCCGCAAGCTCAGGTTTATTATTTCTTCATCAGAAGCCGGAAAAAATTCTGTTTTTACGGCACCGGTTATTGGCAGGGCAACCGCGAAAGTGAAAGCCACCAAGACTGCCGCGATGACAGCGATGCGGCGTTTTCTGCTTGCTAAGATTATTCGCAAAGTTTTTTCATAAATCGGCAGCAACCGGTCAAAGTGGATAATTCCGTGAATTAACCGGCTTTTAAAACCGCCTGTTTCATGGTCGGCTTGAGTGCGCAATTTTCTTTTTATTAGTTCGTCGTCGTCCCATTCCCGATCCATCAATTTTTTATTGTTTTCTAAAATCACTTTACCCTGACTGAAGAACCAGTAGAGGGTAAATGATATCAGAATAAAGTCGACTGCTGCCAAACTATAGCCCAATTCCGTGTGTCGGGTTACCGCGAAAGCCCCTCCCCCGATCAAAAATGCCAAGAGTATAAAGAAAAAATTTTTCGTGAACCGGATACGCTCCAACACTGCGGCCAGCGGATGGTTGATCATGAGAGCAACAAGTAGCGACGCGAAAAGAGTTACCGAAACGGTGATAGGGATTGATTTAATAAATTCGCCGATGATGCCCGTGGACATCAAGAGAGGAAGAAATGCCCAAATTGTCGCGAGAGTGGTCGAAGTAAGTACGATTTTAAAATCATTCAGCACTAGAAGAACCGCTTCTTCGGGAGTAAATTTACCGGTTTTCATATATTGTTTGGTCGCGGAAACCACGACAATCGCGTCGTCAACCAGAAGCCCTAACGACAAAAGCAGAGAGAAGATTGACAGGAAATTAAGGGATATTCCTGTAGTGAGCATCACGCCGAAGGTAACAAAAAACACCAAAGGAATAGCCAGACCTGCGACAAAAGCCTCTTTTAAGCCAACGATTAGGAGCAGTATTCCGACGACTAAAGCCAGAGTCAGTAAAAAGTCGTGAGATAACTGGTTAAAATCTTTACGTATTAGATCGGCTTGATTCAAAGTGGTTTCGTACTGGATACCGGTTGGGTAAGTCTTTATTAAGCCGTCTATCGTTTTTTTGGATTGGTCCACGGTATCGGTGATACTGCTGCCTACCCGCTTTATAACTTGAATCGTCACAGAACTACAGGGCTTTAATCCCTTGGACGACAACCTTGAAAGGACAGTCTTCTTGATGGACGATTCTTTTACTTCAGCGATATCTTTCAAATAGACCGTTGATCCATTTTGGCCGTGCAAGATAGGGATATTAGAAAGAGTAAGTATGTCAAAAAACCGGGCATCGCTGCGGATGGGATAGTCGTAGGGAGTGCCCTCAAAGTTGCCAGCAGGAATAGCACGGTTAGTTGCGGCTATCGCTTGATTCGCCTGGTCAGTGGTGATGCCGTAAAGAGATAATTTTCGCGGATCATAAGCCACTTGAAACTGGGTCTCATCTCCGCCGGAAATGTCCACCTGACGTACGCCGGGAATTTTTTCTAATTCGTCTTGAATGTCTTCCGCATAATTGCGCAAAGTGAAACCGTCATAAGGTCCGGTAATAGCGAAGGTGACTATGGGCGTGTCATCCAAAGAGATTTCGATGACCTGTGGGTCGTTCGCGTCAGTGGGAATATCTTTTCTAATAGTGGAGAGCTGATCGCGCAGTCTTCTAACCGCATCGTCCACGTTTTGGTTTGCGTCAAACTCTACGGTTACCGAGGAAACGGAGTTGGCTGAGGTAGAGGTTATCTTGTTGATTCCGGCAACACCGGAAATGTCGGTCTCAATTTTTTTTGTCACCAACTCTTCCATGTCGGAAGGAGAAGCACCCGGAAAAGTATCCATGATTACGGCTACCGGTATCTTTACTTCCGGATTGGATTCGCGCGGCAGGAGCAGATATGAGTAGACTCCCCAGCCGGAAAGAAGCAAAATCATTAAAACCACTACTCGAAAGTTGGTAATAAAAAAATTGAACCAAGACTTGCGCAGTTCCGGTTTGAACTTTAATCGATCGAGGTAAGCTGAATCGGTAGTTTTAACTGTCGGTTTATTTTTGGGCATTTAATTTTCATTTAACCAACACCGGGTCCCCGTCGGCAACCAACTTGCTTCCGTTAATTATTATCATCGCATTTCTAGGAATATCGGCTTTAACTTCAGCCGATTCTCCGGAAACGCTCCGTACCGTTACGGCTGTTTTCTCGGCTCTCCCATTGTCATTTAGAAAAAGATAACTTTCGTTTTGACCAATTGTGATTGCCGAAAGAGGCAAAATTAAATCGCCGGCATTTCGAGGATCTGTTGTAAAAGAGAATGAAACGGTCGCAATGGTTCCCGACATCAAAGTTTCAGGATTTTTCCCTTCCGGAAAAGCCTCGATTAGAAATCTTTTAGTAGCCGCATCGGCATCGGGAGAAATATTTTTGATTGTGGCCGGAAACGAATCGCCGTTGCTCAAAGTAACATTTACTTGAGTACCTTCCGTCGCCGCGCTCAGTTGGTCTTGGTCTACAAAAAATTGAATCTTCATATTGCTGGTCTTGCTAATGGTGAGAAGCTGCTGGCCGAGCGTAATTGAGTCGCCGACCGAAACCGATTTATTAGTCACATAACCGCTAATCGGACTTGTGATTAGATGATCGTCTAAACTGCCTTTAAGCCCGACTTTAGCGTTCTCCAGCTGGACTTTGGCTAATTCGACCTGCCCTTTGGCGGCAATCAGCTGTGCCTTGCTCACGGTTTTAGTAAGAGAGGTGTTTTTCTTCTGAGTCTGGTAGGCGTTATTCAGTTTGTTATAAGTCTTGCGGGCCGTTTTGAGTTGCTCTTCGTATTGATCGACCGAGAGTTCGGATTGCCGGATCTGAGCGCTGCGAAATCCTTCATCGCCGACCCTCAAATTGTTGCCAGTGTCGTCAATTTTTACCAGAGTGGCATTCATGGAAACTTTGTCCCCCAAATCAAAACTGACTTCTTGAGCTGTTCCACCAGCTTTAGCAGTAATCTTGATCTCTTGGTCTCCGACAATGGTCGCCGGGTATTCGATTTTTTGAACGAGAGAAGTGCTGGCAGCCGCGCTTTGAACGGTTACGCTTATAGGCTGTTTTGGTTTCTCCGGAGCGGCGGCGGGCGGTTTTTTGCTAATCCGGTAGATGGAGAAAAAAAGAACCGCAATGGCGGTAATAGCGATCAACGGTGTTATGTATTTTCTTCTCATATGAATTTTGTAGGTATGCGCCATGGCGCGTACCTACCTAAATATTACAAAAGCATTTTATCAGCAAAGTAGAATTTTTAAAAATGGGACACGGGCACGTGCGAAATTTTCTTGCAAAACCCAGATGTTGAGATAGTATATAGAAATATAGCAGTAATTGAAATTTTCAACATGTTCATTTCTCTTTCGGAGACTATTGCATGGCTTATCCATTATAAATACGCGGTTATACTGCCAATTGCTGTCGTGGAAGGGCCAATCGTGACGATTATCGGGGGATTTTTGGCGGCCCACGGTTTTTTGAACGTGTATATAGTGTATCTGATAGTGGTGATAGGCGATCTTATGGGTGACACGCTTTACTATTTATTGGGTAGATGGAGCAGAAGACCTTTCCTGATAAATTGGGGAAGGTTTTTTGGTATAACCCAAGAGAGGCTGACAAAATTAGAAAGACATTACGAGAAACATAGTGGAAAAACTTTAATTTTTGGTAAGATATCTCATGGGATAGGGTCAGGGATTCTGATAGCAGCGGGTGTAGCCAAGATGCCAATAAGAGATTTTCTATGGTTTAATTTTTTGGGCACTTTGCCTAAATCCTTGCTCCTCTTGATCATAGGTTATTATTTTGGTCAGGCTTATAGACAGATTGGGAGATATATTGATTACACGGCTATCTTCTTTGTCGGCGGTCTGATTATAATACTCATTTTATACTTATTAGTAGCTAAATTGAAGAAAATTTTTAGTAAATATTCGCAATAAAAGGTAAAAAAAGGAATATGGCTAAAAAACTCAAAGTAATGATACTTAGCGAGACTTATCCTTTGAGGGGGTACTTTGATGGAGCCGCGGTCTTTACGGAACGCTTAGCTAAAGGATTGGCAGAAAACGGAAATAAAGTTTTAGCTATCGGTCCCAATTCAGATTTTAAAGATCGGGTGAGCAGTGAGGGGCCGAATCTTAAAGTTTTTCGGCTAAAATCTTTTTTGATAAAACCCGTCCATCCTTTCTTTAGGTTTATTTATAGTATGAATCTTTATGGAAAAGTTAAAAAAGCAGCTGAGGAATTCAACCCAGACATAATCCATATCCAAAATCACTTCCTTCTAGGAAGAATTGCTCTTAGAATCTCGAAAAAAATGAAGGTTCCCGTTGGAGGAACAAATCATTTTATGCTGGAAAACCTTATTCAATGGATGCCGCTTGGCAAAAGAGAAACAAGTAAGATTATGTGGTTGGATTTTCGAAGGGTATACGAAAAACTTGATTTTATAACTGCTCCAACAAACGCTGCGGCGGAACTGCTCAAAAAAATCGGTCTTAACGGAAAAGTAATTGTAATTTCTAATGGAATAGATTTAAAAAGGTTTAAAAGAATTGTTGTAGAAAAAGGTTTTTTGAGAGACCAAGGATTTGATAATAATTTACCGACATTTCTTTTTGTCGGCAGGGTAGATTACGATAAAAATGTGGATTTAATAATAAAAGCTTTCTTAGTTGTTTTAAAAAGCAAAGAAGTACAGTTTTTGGTTGTGGGGGTTGGTCCTAAGGAAGAAGATTATAAAAAATTAGCTGAAGAATTGGGCATTTCAAAATATATTATTTTTACTGGCCGAGTAAGTGATGAAGAATTAAAGAAAATATACAGTGTTTCAAATGTTTACGTTGCCTCTGGTGAGGCCGAACTTCAGGGAATTGCCGTGATGGAAGCAATGGCCTGCGGTTTGCCGGTACTCGGACTTAACGCGGTGGCTATTCCTGAGCTTGTAGAAGATGGAGTAAGTGGATATATTTTTGAAAAAAATATAAAAGATCTGGCGAATAAAATAATAAAAATTTTGGAGGATAAAGAAAGGTTGAAAAAAATGAGGCAAGCAAGTTTAAAAATAATAAAAGAACATGATTTTAATAAAACAATAGAGAAATTCGAAAATCTTTACAAAAAAGCGATAGATAAATATAACCAAAATAATTAATTGTATGTATGGTTTTTGAACAACTAAGGAACAATCGGAAGTAGAAGTAAAAATCGGAAAACCATTTGAGCTGGATAAAATAGTAAATATTGACAGACTTAATGAAATTATGAGCGACGGAAATCTAGCAGAGGAAAGCAGAAGAGATAAATTTCTTCCAATTAAACAGGCGCTTAGAGAAAAATCCGATGATTTAATGAAAAAATTAGCCGAATTTCTGCCTGACGATAAAGAAGCAATATTTTAGCAACAAACAAGTTAATTGTTAGTTAATTTTTCTGAAGTGTTTTTATTCTTTATCTTTTTCAGGACATCGCCTTTTGCAATATATTTACAATTGGGGTAGCGATTGCATGCGTAGAAAGGGCCGCGCTTGCCGCGTTTTTCCACCAGTTCGCCCTGGCCGCACTCGGGACATTTTACGCCGGTTTTTTTCTCGAATTTTTTAATGTAGTGGCATTTTGGATAGTTGCTGCAGCCCATGAATTTTCCGAATCTCCCGCTGCGCATAACCAACGGTGCGCCGCACTCGGGGCATTTTTCTTTCGCGGCTTCCTTTTGGAGCTTTTTTTCCTCATCATTGGCCTCGGTATATTTGCAGGCGGGATAACCGGAGCAAGCGTAGAATTTTCCGAACCGGCCAAATTTTTCCACCATGGGCTTTCCGCACTCGGGGCATTTTTTGTCAATGAATTTTTGAAATTTTTCAACTTCCTTAGTTTTTTTATCCAAGTTATTTTTGAACGGATCGTAAAACTTCCTGATAATCGGCACCCATTTTTTATTGCCGTTCGCGATGTGATCCAGATCTTTTTCCACTTGGGCGGTGAACGGCACCGCGACTATATTGGGGAAATGTTCCACTAAGAGATCGTTTACTATGCAACCGATCTCTTCCGGAAACAGTCCTCCCCTCTCGTCTTTAGTAACATAACCTCTGTCTTGGACGGTGCTTATCGTGGGGGCGTAGGTGGATGGGCGCCCGATGCCGTTTTCTTCTAAGGTTTTAATGAGGGTGGCTTCGGTGTAACGGGCCGGCGGCTGGGTGAAATTTTGCTCGCCTAAAATTTTTCTTTTGTTTACTTCTTCTTTTTCTTGTAGAGACGCAAAATTTTTCGTCCCTATCTCCTTAATCGATCCCTGTCCCAAGACCTTAAAAAATCCATCGAAGGTTATGGTAACACCTTGAGAAATTAATTCATATAAATTACCGGATTCAAAATTAACCGTGATAACATCCATTTCCGCTTGGGCCATCTGACAGGCAACGGTTCTTTCCCAGATAATTTTATAAAGCTTATATTGTTCCGGAGTCAGGTGGCTTTGGATTTCCCCGGGGCTGTGTTCAACGTAAGTTGGACGAATGGCTTCGTGGGCCTCTTGGGCACCTTTGGCTTTTTTTGTGTAGAACCTAAAATTAGACAGAGCGTATTTTTCCCCAAAATTCTTACGGATATAGTTTTGGATTCCGGAAAGCGCCATTGTGGAAATGTTAAGTGAATCAGTACGCATATAGGTGATAAGTCCCGCTCGCCTTCCGTTCAATTTGATTCCTTCGTAAAGCTGTTGAGCGACCCGCATGGTTCTTTTGGCAGGAAAACCCAAACGTCGGCCAGCTTCTTGCTGCAGGGTGCTGGTACGAAAAGGCGGTGGAGGGGTGCGGAAAGATCTTTTGCGCTCAATACTGATAATCCGCATCTCGTTATTTCGGAGCTCTGCAACAATTTTCTTGACTTCCGCCTCTTTTTTTATGCCCAGTTTTTCGAGTTTTTTGCCGTTGATTTTATTGAGGGTCGCGATGTATGTAGAGACAGGTTTTAAACCTGTCTCTACATACGGACTACTTATTGGTGATTTATTTTTATCTTTAATAATCTCAACTGCCGGTGAACTATTCTTTATATGGTCATCTAATTTTGTCCAGAGCACTTTAATTTTCCAAAATTCATCCGGCTTGAAATTTTTTCTCTCTCTTTCTCTCTCGACAATAAGGCGGACAGCTACCGATTGGACTCTCCCCGCGGATAATCCCTTTCTCACTTTTTTCCAGAGAAACGGGGAGAGTTGGTATCCCACCAGGCGATCGAGCACCCGGCGAGCCTGCTGGGCGTCAAAAAGTTTTAGGTCAATATCGCGCGGATTTTTTAACGCTTCGGCAATGGCGTGCGGAGTTATTTCGTGAAAGGTGATTCTTTGGAAGTTTTTGTTTTTATTTCCTTCCGAAAGGATATGCCTTAGGTGGTAAGCAATGGCCTCCCCTTCCCGGTCTTCGTCAGTCGCGAGAATTATCGAATTGGCTTTTGCGCCGGCTTTTTTCAACAGAGTAACGTTTTTTTGGGCTTTATCCGGAATAATATATTCCGGCTCAAAATTGTTATCTACATTCACGCCTAGTTTATCTTGGGGCAAATCTCGAATATGGCCGAAGGAGGAAAGAACTTGATAGTCCTTCTTAAGAAAACGGCCGATAGTCTTGGCTTTAGTGGGAGACTCTACGATAACTAACTTCATTTTTTGTTAATTTAATACTGTTTTTTGTTAATAGATTTATTTTAGAGAGTCAAATTACTAGAATCCTTCCTCTTTTAAATCATCTAGCAGTCTCTTAGCCCTTGAGGATATTTTCCAGGGCATTTTAATGATTAATTTCACCACTTCGTCGCCATGGGCTCCGGCGCGTCCCATCTGAATTCCCCTCCCCTTAATTCTGAACCGGGCACCGTTGGGGGTGAGCGGAGGGACGGTTATTTCTTTATCGCCGTCGAGAGTCGGTATCTTAATTTTAGTGCCAAGTAAAGCTTCGGTTAAAGCGACTTCTTTTGTAAAAATTATGTCCGCGTCGGATCTTTCAAAGTAAGGATGGTCGGATACCCTGATTCTCGTGAACAGATCTCCGCTTATCCCGTCGCGAGACTCTTCTCCCTGATTCTGAATTCTGAGAATATTGCCGGTTTCCACTCCGGGCGGAATGGTAATCTTTATTTCTACTTTTTCTTTAGTCACACCCGTGCCGTGGCAGGAAGAACATCTTTTCTTTACTTGAAACCCCCTTCCTCGGCAGGTGTGGCAAGTAATGATCTGGGAAATTGAGCCAAACCCGATACTAATCTTCCTCTCCACCCGGCCGGTTCCACGACAGACGGAGCATTTTTCCAAATCTTCTCCCTTCTCGGCTCCTTTACCTTTGCATTTCGAGCAGCGTTGCAGCTTATAAAGGGAAATTGTTTTTTCTGTGCCCCGCGCCATCTCAGTGAAACTGATTTCCATATCTACTTGAATGTCGGCGCCTCTTTCTTTCTGAATGCCGCTCTCTTCCCCTCCGTCTCTTCTCCCACCGAAAGAAGAAAAGCCTTCAAAGAAATCCGAAAAGACATCGGAGAAATCGAATCCCCGGCTGAAATCAAAACCGGAGAAGTCTCCATCTTGGAATCCGCCAAATCCACTGGAACCGCTCGGCCCGGTGCCATTTGCGGTGGTACCGAACTGATCGTAAGCGGCTCTTTTTTTGGAGTCGGATAAGACTGAGTAGGCCTCTGTAATTTCCTTGAATTTCTCTGCGTCGCCACCGCCCTTATCGGGGTGGTATTTGTGGGCGAGCTTGTGGTAAGCTTTCTTGATCCCGTTTTGAGTAGCTTTCTTGTCTACGCCCAATGTCTTATAGTAATCCTTCATCATGATTATAAGGTAAGAACTAAAATGTAAAAATTAATAACCACAGCGAAAAGCTTAAAACCGATCAACCTGCAAGGTTTTTAGGTATTAGTTTTTCGTTATTAGCTTTGTTTATTCAATAAAGTCTAAATTAACCTCTTCCACACATTTCTCCAACATCTTCCCCATCTTAACAATTTTCTCCCTCTCGTACGGTACTTTATTTTGGTAGCTTTTGTCAAGGGTTTTGAGGGGGCGGAATTGCTGGAGGGAGATTTTTTTTGCACCCTTTATCATTTTTCCGATCATGGGGATATCCTCTTCGGTGACAATGTCCGGCACGAGAGTCAGCTTGAATTCGTAGTTAATGCCGCTGTTTTTAATAATCTCAATACTGGACACAATCTGCTTCTGCAGGGGCAATTCATGAGTTGCCCCTGCAGTTGCCACTCCTGACGCTTCGGAGTATTTCTCCAAGCTGCTCTTTATGTCCATGCAAATTTTGTCGACCGTCTTTTCAGCTAGGATTTTTTCCAGCATTTTGGGAATAGTGCCATTAGTGTGGATGCCGGTTAAATATCCTTTGTCTTTAATAATTTTTAGTACGCGAGGTAAATCCGGCTGGATTGTCGGTTCCCCCCCCGTAATTATTATAACATCAATCCAACCAATCTTTTTATCGAGAAACTTTTCGATTTCCGGCCATGGGTAGGCAGGTGGCGGCAGGTACGCGCCATGGCGTATACCTACATTAGTCAATTCCGGATTGTGGCAAAACGGACAGCGAAAATTACACCCGCCGGTAAAAATTATAGCCGCAATTTTCCCCGGCCATTCAACAAGCGAGAATTTTTCTAGTCCACGGGTGTCAAATTTTAAAGATGAATTGTGAATCATAAACAAGCAAGGATCATAATTAAGAGTTAAGATAAAAAAATTAAAATAAACAATTTAAAATTTAAATAAAGTATTTGGCCTTAAGGTATATCTATGTTAGCTATTGTATTATAGTTGTGTTTTTCTGATTTCAAATTTTTAAATTGTCATCTTAATTTTTTTATCTTAATTTTACATTTTTAGCATGCTTGATATCAAATTTATTCGGGAAAATTCCGATAAACTAAAAAAGGCGGTAAAGAACAAAAACATCGATCTAAATTGGGAACGCCTCTTAAAACTCGACAAACAAAGAATAGACCTGATCAAGAAAATAGAAAACTTGCGGGCGGAAAGAAAAAAAATGAATGATATCGTGAAGAATCTCTCTGACGGAGACCGTAAAAACATTATAGACAAAGGGAAATTAATTAAAAAGCAAATCGCTAAATTAGAGCCAGAATATAAAATTATTGAGCAGGAATACGATGCTTTGATGGCGAAGGTGCCCACCATCCCTTCATCGGATACGCCGATTGGCAAAAACGATGAAGGTAATAAAGAAATTTATCGCAAAGGGGATATTCCCAAGTTTGATTTCAAGCCTAAAAATCATATCGAACTGGGGAGAATCTTAGACATCTTGGATCTAGAAAGAGGCGCAAAAGTTGGCGGTTATCGCGGATATTATCTGAAAAATGAAGGCGTTATGCTGGTGATGGGGCTTATGATGCATGCCCTCTCCAAGATGATAGAAAAAGGCTACGCTCCGATGATACCGCCAACGCTCGTGAAGGGGTTCGCGCTTTTTGGAAGCGGATATTTCAGAGGAATCGAATATAATTCAGAAGTGGACGAAATTTATCAAATCGCGACCAGAGACAAAGAAATAAGTGGCAAAGCCAGTAAAGAAAAAAAATTTCTGGTGGGAACGGCCGAACCTTCCCTTTTGGCCTATTACGCTAACGAAATGTTGGAAGGAGACAAACTGCCTTTGAAAATGTGCGGTTTTAGCCCTTGCTATCGCAGTGAAATAGGCAGTTACGGGAAAGACACCAAAGGTATGTACCGTGTACACGAGTTTATGAAAGTCGAGCAGGTTATTATCACAAAGGCGGACGTTAAAACATCGGATAAACTACAAGAAGAAATGATCGGGATTTCGGAAGAGATGCATCGGGAGTTGAAAATTCCTTATCGTAAACTGCAGATTTGCACCGGCGACATGGGTGCGGGGAAATACAAAATGTTTGACCTCGAAGCATGGCTGCCAGGACTTGACCGTTGGGGTGAAACTTGTTCAGCCAGCAACTTTCTGGATTGGCAGGCGCGGCGGCTCAACGTTAAATACGTAGATAGTAATGGAAAGAAGCAGTATGCTTATATGCTTAACAATACAGCTCTTGCCACCCCGCGAACCTTTATTGCTATTTTAGAAAATTGCCAGCAAAAAAATGGCAGTGTAAAAGTGCCGGAAGTTCTGCAAAAATATGTGGGGAAGAAGATGATTATTCCAGAGTAAAATTTCTAAGGCTAGGGATTTTATTTGACATTTAAGCTTTAGGCTTAGCCTCAGGTCCCAGCACCTGAGGCTAAAGTTTGGTCTATCGTAATCTCACCGTTTCTTTGACATCCAAGAAGGCCGGATCACAAACTATATTACCAACATTAGCTTCTACTTTTATTTTGCCCGATTCATCAATAATTCTGGTTATCGTTTGGTCCGTTTGAGTGTGGCGGATGCCATTAAATTTCCAAGTGACTTGGCCGTCGAGGTCACCGCTTTCCGCTCCAGGTGCCGTAATTTTTGCTCTGATGGCGTCCCCTCTCTTGATGGATAGCTCGTTGGAGTAAGTGGAGCCGTTGTCGTTGCTCACTTGGATGCCGCAGGAACTTACACCGATTACTCCCCCTTTGACTGTGATACCTACATTCGCGGTATTATAGCAAGACCCAATCTTTTCGACACCGTTAGAATCTTTATATTTGTAATTAGCCTTAGGTTCATAGGTTTTTCCTTCTTCCGAGTAATCTTTGCATGTTTGCGAGTCAGATCTTGCACTGTTATTGTGCTCTTCAAAAATACTTCCACTCTTGTCGCAATACCAGATGTACCCAATTGGATCGTCTCCTCCGATCACATTGGCTTGATATTTGACTTCCGTAAGCGGTTTTATTTTCGTTATGTCCATATTAGGCTTAGTTCTTATCACCGTGCAGCTTCCTGCCGCGATTACACAGTTGGGATAGCCATAACCCGGGCAGTAAGGAAGGCAGTACGGATCAACGCAACAATCGGGATCATAGGGGCATTTTTCATTACAAATTCCGTCGGCTCCGCAACAATCGGGATCCGGCGGATTGCAAATGGGATTGCAAACTTGATCGGGACCGCAATGACATTCGGGATGGGTAACGGCATAGGCCGGGTCTGCACAACAATCCGGATCGTACGGACAATTTAAATTACAAATTCCGTCAGCATCACAGGTTCCCGTGGTAACGGTAATTCCCGCGATTCCTTCTCCACTCAGTGGATTGTTAATGTCATTATCCCAAGCCTTGCAGGTGACGGCATAATTTCCCATTTGGGAAGCCTTGAATTTAAGAACGGTGCGGTAAGGATTTGTTTGGCTGGCGGAAGGAATGTTTTGGGTAAAAGCTTCCGTGTTCCAAGAAGTCGTATCCGTGGGACTAAAAAAACAATTAGTGGAATTGCCCGCGCCGTCAACGCATTTCCATTCCACTTTGGCAATTTTATCCGAACAGTCATCGGGATCAATAATGTCACAGGTAACATTTACTTCTTCGCTAGGAGATACGGGGTTTTTAGAGAAAAAAACGGTTGCAACGGGAGGCTGGTTGATAACGTTGATATTTGCCGAGCTGGTTGCCGGCGGTATGGAAACTCCCCCCGTATTTACGGTTCTGACCGTGTTGCGGCATTGGCCGTAGTAAGTGCTGCCTTCAGCCGAAGCCGAAAGGAGATGAACACCCGAAGTGTAAGGGATACAAATTCCGTTGGCGCATTTGACGTAGGGGCTTGCGCTGCTCAAAGACTTTTGGGTGTTTTCTATGAAACCGGCAGAGACTTGCTGGACTCCTCTTCCCCATGTCGCCGGAGTAAGTAAATACTCGGTGGCCTTGCTCAAACAATCACTTTCACCGGCGCAACTTAGAATATTGGTCGGGGGAATCATAATATAAAATCCGGCGATAAGATTATTGTATTGAACGTACTGTGATTCGGAAGGCTGGCTTTCAAGAGACGCCCCCCAATCGCCGAGCGGCGTGAAAGAAACCTTAATCTCTTCACATTTACGGACGGGGTCGCTCAGAGGCCCCCAATTCTCTCCTTGCAGCCTTTTGAGATAGGAAAACGTGTAATTATAGTTATCTTTGTGGGAGCAGGAGATTCCGCTCTCGCCTTTAATTTTTAGCGTGACCGTGTACTGGGCGCTAAATCCTATCATTGTCGAATTATCGAATAACCCTTCGGCAAACACGACAAACCCGGACGGTTGAACGGTTCCCGCGTAGTGGCTGCTTATGGTGATTGAAGTGCCGCGCTCTGATTTCAAGACAGAGCACGCGGAGGGAAAACCGGAAGAAGATGAATCGGCAAGGTCTTCAAGGCAGCGCGCATACATTGAAAGAGTTTCTTGTCCCGGTTGGCTGGAAATTTGTTCTTTTAAACTGGAAATAAACCCTACTTTTTTAAGAACCCTTGCCATTTTCTGCCATTTCCCAAGGTCCTGGGGGGGATATGTCAGGGTGTACCTCCATGCGGGAGGCACGTAAGTAGGGGAAGAAGAAGCCAAATCCTTAAAATCTTGCCCCAAAAAATTTTCTATTTCCTCCCATGACGCGGGGTATCTCTCAATTCCATCTATGCCGCCTTCGGTCTTTGTAGCTTCGACACTTCCGGTTATGGTTTGGATATAATTTCCGTAAGAATCGGCTCTAGCCGTTTCATGTCCGAAATTAAATCCGAAAAGAAAGAGAAAAAAGGCGGAGAAAACGGGAAGCCATCGAGGAAGGTTCTTGAAGCTATTTTTTTGTTTCATTGGTTTTCTTTTTTAATAAATAAACTAGAACGCCCACAATTATTATAAAAAGAACGGTGAAGAGAAAAAACAAGATCTTTCCCGCGTCGAATATTTCATCATAAGATGATTTTTCAGAACCCGATGCCGGTTGAAGGTTCGGAGTGTCGCAGCCATAAGAAACCTCTTGACTATCCGTTGTTTTTCCCGATTTATCGAAGACTTCCCCTTTAATTTTCGCGCAATTCGTTTTTTTCAATTTCATATTTTCGCTTTTTAGGGCGAAACATTGATTGTCCTTGGCTTCTATTGTTCCTTCCCTTTCCCATGTGTCGGCGCTTTGTTTTCTTTCTCCGGAGAGAGAGATTTTAATCTTTCCTCCGAGGGAACCTAACCATTGGGCGTCCCGGAGACAAAAAACAGGATAGAAGTTGTTATCCTTCTCGCTTTTTGCCAGCTCCAAAAGCCTTATAATCCCCAAATGCTTACCTTCGGCGGCAAAATGGATATCTATGACAGATTTATTGTTCGAATTTAAGGTTACTTTCAAAGTACTAAAACTTTCCGCTTTTTCCGCAGGAATCGCAAAATCAAGTTTGGCAGTACTTCTCGGTGCAATTGTTTTCTTTTCTTCCCGAGACAGGACTATGTTGCTGGGATTTTCTTGGGTCAGTCGAAAAAGTTCGTATTTTATATTCAACTCTTTTTCTTGGGAATCGGGGTTAATGACTGGTATTTCAAAATTTATTTTTCCATCGACTGGTTTTACCGTGGGAATAGGGAGTATTTGCGAGTAATCCGTTTCGTTAATTCTGATATTATTTTTGTCGATAAGCAGTCCTTGCTCCGGTTTTTCTCCCGCAACATTAAAGTCAAACCTGACGGCGGGGGCGAAGACGTTTACTGAAAACCCTTTAAGGCTGAAGGTTTTATTTTGGTTTAAGAAAAGAGAAACATAGTAATTCCCACTTGGGGTATTCTCGGGAATTTTCCAATTTATGGCGAATTCTTTTTCCTTGTTTTCTTCAAGGGCGGTTTTCTCCATTATATAAAATTCGTCCGCGAGATAGTCGCCTTTTTTGCTTCTAGCTTCTTTGTCAGGGTCTTCTCTCCAAATTTGCGCTAAAATTCCGGCGTTCGGGAAAGAAACAAACTTATGGAGACTGGAGGTCGAGCAAGTTTGACTTTTCTCTTTATCACTTTTTCCCTCTAGATTTTTCAGACACCCCTCGATCTCTTTTTGTGCTTCCGGGTTTATTCTTGGAGCGTAAGAAACTTTTCCTTTTAAACCCAAGCTCTCCCCTTTCTTATATGTCTGCCGACTTTGAGGCTGAAAGGAAATTTTAAAATCAATAAAAGACTCCAAATAGATGTAAGGAAGAGTTCTTTCCAATTCTTTTTCCTCCCCCTGCAGAAAGGTGCCGGCCGGAGCAGTGTCGGAAGGCGATAAAACAAGGGAATTGTCCAGCTTTATAGTCTTTGCCGCGTTCGAGTTTGAATTTTGGGCGTTTGCCGCAGTTACGACGAGAATAGTAGCTGCAAGGGACAGCAAACCTGTTCCGGCTATTTTTTTGATTCTGGGTGATTTTATGATAGACATTTTTGTTTTAGCGGTTAAAATATTTTACTTTTGTTATTTTAAGTTATTATTTTTTTAGATAGAGAATAAATAAACTTTATACTTTATTAACTTTTATAATAACTGTTAAATAATTTTTTGCAACCCCCCCACATTACCATGGGCAAATTTCTTCCCAAAGCGATTGCTGTAGTTGGCCCTACGGCGGTCGGAAAGACAAAACTGGGCGTCACGTTGGCCAACCTGTTCGAAGGTGAAATCGTGTCGGCCGATTCGCGTCAGGTGTATAAATATCTGGACATTTCGACAGGAAAAGATAAAAACGAGTACGTAATTTCTAATTACAAATTACGAAATACATGCATCCCCTACCATCTCATTGACATCCTGGAACCCACCGAAGAAATCACCGTTGCGGATTTTCAGAAAAAGACTTTTACGGCCATTGATGAAATTTTAGGGAGAAAAAAACTGCCTATTATCGTCGGCGGCAGCCCATTTTATGTTTATTCTGTTACTGAGGGCTGGCAGTTTCCGAAAGTAGAAAAAGATGAAAGATTGAGAAAAAGACTGAATAAATTATCTCTGCTCGAACTGCAAAACGTTTTGCGGAAGATCGATCCGGCTGCTTTTGAAAAAATTGATCAAAATAATCCACGCCGGTTAGTAAGGGCAATAGAAGTTTGCACGATTTCCGGCAGAGATTTTGAGAAATCCAAACCGACTTCCAAACCCAAGTATAATTTTCTTTTTTTGGGGATCAAGTTTTCTAACGAGGAACTAAAAAGAAGGATTATGGAAAGAACCAAAAACCAGTTGAGAGAAGGGATGATCGAAGAAGTAAGAAAAACTATTGATAAAAAACAAGCCAGCTATTCCGATCTTGAAAAATTGGGTCTAGAGACTAGATTGGTGGCTATGCACTTGCGAAATAAAATCAACAAAAAAGAGCTTGAAGATCTTTTGGTAAAAAATGTCTACCACTTTGCCAAACGCCAGATGAGCTGGTTTAGGAAGGATAAAAGAATTGAGTGGGTGAAAGATATGGACAAAGCGGAGAAAAAAGTAAAAAAATTTTTAGCAAGAGAATAATTTTGTCTAAATTCCTGCATGTTTCAAGTTTCATGGCCTAGTTCTGCATCATTCTAACCACTCTTCTTAGGATGCTTCCCAACACCCTTTCTTCTCCGACAAGGTCTAAAGCCAAATTAGCCAAACCCATAGGGGTAATATCTTGAAAGTCGGTCAGCTGGTCGGTTTTATCCACAATGTTAATTACATCTTTGGGGTAGATAAAGTCCACACGCACCGCGTTGCCGAAAGGCAAATCGTCTGGCCAGCGGTTTTTTTCCAACATTTTTTTTATTTCCGGCAGGTGCGCGCCGCCTCCGCAGAGAAGAAAGCGGCTTGGCAGGAGATCTTGCCCCACGAATTCACCCAAGGCCAATTCTACTCCGGAAAGCCAAACGCTGCAGTCGTCCTCCAAAATAGAGCGCAATTTTTGCATTAGGTGTGGACCCAGATCATTATTGGAATAGCGGATTTTTAGTTGCTCGGCTTCCTCAAAACTTATCCCCAGCTCCATGGCCAACCGTTTGGTGAATGCCCGGCCTCCCAGTGCGAACATCTTGGTGCCTTCAATGCCGCCGTTTCGCACTACTGCGATGTCGGTGGTTCCCCCTCCCACGTCAATAAAAACGGCCGAGAATTCGACGGCGTTATTGGTACCGAGAGAATGAGCGACAGCATAAGGCTCGGCGGCAATAGAAAGCAGATCCAGCCCAAGCTCTGTAGTGATGCTTTGAAGCGCTCCCAAATGAAGCATGGGAGCGTAGGAATTAAACACGGAAACAGAAACTTCTTTTCCCTGAAAACCCAAAGGGTTGGTTACCCGGTAGCCGTCAATGCGGACGTCAACGATAGCGGCGTTTATGAGTTTAATATCTATTTCCGAATGTCCGGTTTCCCAAGCGAGCTGTTGCCGGACACGGTCAAAAGCTTTCCATTGGACTTTCTGGACAATATTCTTAAGTTCCGGCATATCAATTTTAAGCTGGGGGCGGGTGCGCTCGTAGCGGACGGTAACGGTGGTTCCCTTTACCAATTCTCCGGCGATGCCTACAATGCATTGTTCGGGCACAAAACCTAAGCCGCGGGCGGATTTTTCAATAGCTCTCCGGCAGGTGCCAACCACTCCGGCGATGTCTGCGACTGCTCCCGAAGTCATATGGCTGGGGTTTTGTCGCTCTCTTCCAACACCCACTACTACGCCCTTCCCTTCTTCGCTGTCTATTTGGAAAATAAGAGCTTTTACTACTTCAGTTCCGATATCAAGAGATAGGGCAAAATTGGCTTTGGGCTTTTTAGTTTTAAATATGAAATCGAAAAAGGACATTTTTGCTAAGTCGCGATTTATTTTTTGTTTTTTGGGATTGCGGGAAAAATTTTTTTAATTCTTAATTTTTCATTGTTTATCTTCGTTCTTTTTTCTTAACTATTAACTTTTTATTGACGGATTGGCATCACAATGTACAAAAAGTCCTCCACCTCTTTCTTGGTTTTTTCACTGATACCCCGCACTGAAGAAGGTCCCTCGCTGCCATTCAAAGACAAACTGATCTCTTCTTCGGAAATACTCGCGATTCCGTCTTGTAGAAACTGATGGTTGAAGGTAACTTCCAGCTTTTCTCCTTCAGTTTCCGCCTTTATCACCGCGTGATGTTCGCCTAATTCTCCACAGATTGAATCTAAAATAATCTTGTCCGAATCTAATTTTATTTTCACATCCTTGGTTTGGGTGGTGGAAAAAATGCCGGCTAATCGCAGGGAATCGGCTAAATCGCCTTTACTGATTCTTACTTTGGCTTTGAAATGTTCAGGAATAATTTGCCTGTAGTCTGGATATTGGCCTTCAATGAGTCGGCTTACGAAATACACATCTTCGTTCTCTAACGCGATTTGATTTTCGGAAGTTATAAGAGTAATTTCTTTTTCTTCCTCGCTAAAGATCCTCTCGGCTTCCTGCATGCTTTTTCCGGGGACAATAAAAACTGCTTCTTTTTCGGGTTTCTTCGCAAGTTTTATTTTTTTCTCCGCTAAGCGGTATCCGTCGGTGGCTGCGATCGCCAGACCCTCTTTGCTAAAGGTAAAGCAAACACCCGTGAGTTCCAGTTTTGTTTCCAGCGTAGCCAGCGAAGCGCTCACCATGCGAATAGCCGCCGAGAGCGCCCGGCCCGGTATTTTCCATTTTTCTCCTCCTTCTACTTTGGGTATTAAAGGAAAATCTTCCGCTGGAATGGTCCGCAACTTCGATTCGAAATTAACGCTTCCCACTTTCAAGACTTGTCCAACAACCTCCATGGTTATTTGTTCATCCTTGATATTGTGAATGAGTCCGGCGAGCAATTGGGAAGGGACAGTGATTTTTCCTTCTTTCTCAATCTTGGCCCGAACATAGCTTATTACTCCCACTTCCAAGTTGGTTGCGCCTAATTTCAAAAGCCCTTTTTCTGTTTCCAGCAATATGTTTCCTAAAATAGGAAGTGTTGGGTTTTTACCGACGGAGCGTTCGCAACGGCTAATTCCCCGACGAAGATTTTCACGAGTGCAGATTATTTTCATTTCAATGGTAATTTAGCGAATTTATGGAGATTATTATTGTAAAGCACAAAAATACGATTTGTAAAATGACTGTTAAAATTCTACTAAATCCAAAATCTAAATGTCAGACAAAACCCCAAACCCCAAATCCCAATTAGAAATTTAAGTTCGAGATTTTATTTGAGTGGGTTAGAATTTTGGAGTCGGGATTTATTGAGTGGGCGTCCACTTCAGCGTTTGCCCCGGTTCTAATATTTCCAGCCAGATTTGACCGGGTACGAATTTTAATTCCGATCCGTCATCTTTGATAAATTTAAGCTTGCTGTCGGTCATGCAAACTAGATCGTTTCCGATAACGCAATTCTTTTTCTCTTTTATCCATTTTCCCACAAACTCGTTCCCGTCCATGTAAGCATGCATTTCTCCCTCCCCTTCGATGTCTACGTCATTATACTGGCCTTCGATTTGGCGAGAGGTGGCGAAAGCCACCACTATATTTTTAGGAGCCATGCGTTGGCCGTTATTTTTGTCCACATCTTCGTTTCCTCCCCAAGTGCGAAGATAAGAATTAGTTTTCGGATCGTAAGTGTAGTTCACTCCGTAGATTCCGGCGAATCCTACTCGAAGCGTTCCGCCCTTGGGTCGGGATCCGGGATCCGATTCAACTTGATGCGGATATCCTTCAAAATGATTTTCTGCCCGATAGCCCAGTTTGGAAGCGGCGTCCCAAAGTCCTTGATAGGTGGTAAATCCATTGTCGGGGGCCGGAATTCCATCTTTGCGAAAGAAAGCCCCATAAGGATTAGACATAGCGTCCAAATCATCCACGGTATTTTTATTTTTTAGCATGTCCAGAGCGAAATGTGATCCTCCCCAGTGAGCCAGCATCGCGTCAAGGCCCTTGGCGATTGTAATATAGTCGTGGCGGGTACTGCGGATGGAGCCAACTTCTTTGGGGGAGTTGCAGACATATATTCCCATGAGACGGGTGATGCTTGCGGTAATGGCAGGCATTTCGACAACCATGTCGGCTTCGGAAAGTCCTGAAAGCGGTCGGGTAGAAGCATCCCCGGCTTCCATTACGGCGATCGCCCTTCTATTATAATTATCGCATGGTAGTCCGGTAAGATAGCTTACTTTATCGGTGTTCAAGGGTGTCTGGGTGTCCATGGTGTTTCCTCCATTCGTTTGAACGGTGTCTGAACCCTGGTCCGTGTCAGATGGTTTTTTGGGGCCTAGAATTTTCCAGAGTACCAGTCCCCCGATCAAGATTCCCAGTAAAACTGCGATGATTACTACCTTTTTCTCCTTGATTTTTTCTAGTGGGTTTCCTACTGGCATGTTGTTTTTGTTTAAATTTAATTTGTTTAATTCTTCTAATTCTTCGGGTTTTTCGAGTTTTTCCTCCGGCATTTTAAAGACTTCTTTCGGCTCGTGATCTATTAAATCTTCTTCGGTACCGATTATTTCCGGATCTCTTGGGACAGACGAAGCCGGTCCAGGCTTTTTGGTCTTTTTTAGTTTTTTGGGTTTCATTTATGGCAAGTTTAATATTTATCGGGTCCCCCAATACTAACCTTTATTCTGAAACATTTTTTTGAAAAAAGCTAAGATTCGAGATTAGTTAAGAAAGAAGGTAGAAGAGTTAAAATAAACGGTGTAGAACTAAGAATTAATTTCCTAATTCTTAACTGTCACGACTATCGTACGCCGTAAATGCTGCGGTATATGTACTAGAATTTCATACGGTATAGTATCACAGATTTTTGCTATATTTTTCGCCGAGTTTTTATCTTTTGGCTCGGGGCTGATAAGCGTTACTGGATCGCCGGGCTTTATTTTGCCTAAGCGGCTTATGTCCGCAAGGCTGATATTCATGCTGATCCTGCCCACCAAAGGGCAAAAGCTGTTTTTAATTTTATAGGACCCTTTGTTTCCAAGCCTTCGGTCGACTCCTTCAAAGTAGCCGGCGGGAATGGCAGCCACTCTCATTTTGGCGGGAGCTTTAAAAGTAAGCCCATACCCTATGTATTCGCCCTTTTGGACAATCTTAACTCCACTGATTATAGTACGCAATTCTAAAGCGGGCCTCAAGTCAAGAGACCGGTTAGGCGAAGAGTCTATACCATAGAGGCCGAGACCGAGGCGGATGGTATTTGTAGGAATATTGCGTTCTTCTATTCTGCCTGACCGGGTTGTGGCGGGTGAGTATGCTATATTTATACTCTTACGATCGCAATAATAACTGCCGGCGGTCGCCGCAATGTGGAAATATTTTAAACCGGGAAAATTATTTTTAAATTTTTCAACCGCTGTGTTCCAATTTCTTATCTGCAACCTGCTAAAATTTTTGTCAGAATTATCCGCATCGGCGAAATGCGAACAGATGCCTTCCAGATTTATTTTTCTATTCCCTTCTATTTTTTCTATTGCTTTTTCTATTTCTGAAGAGAGTATTCCCTGCCGGTGCATGCCGGTATCAATTTTCAAATGAAAGGACTGCTTTGTTTTTAGCGTTTTGGATACTTCGGCAAGCTGGGCGAAATTTGTTAGGGTAAAAGAAATATTTTTGTAACGATTTCTATTTATATCTTGAGGCTTGGCATACCCAATGACTAGAATTTTAGATCTGATGCTTTCCTTGTGCAGTATTGTGGCTTCAAAAATGGAATCGACGACAAAAAAGGAGATGCCCTCTTTGTCTAAGATTTTCGCCACAGGCACAAGGCCGTGCCCATAGGCGTTGCTTTTAAGCATTGGAGCGACTTTTTGGTCGGGATATTTTTTCTGGAAAGTTTTTAGGTTATGCAACAAGTTGCCCTTATAAATGAGGACTTCGATCAACGGTTGATAGCCGGAAAAAGACTTTTTGAATTGGCGAAGGTAATTTATTAATTCCATAGATTCTTTTTATATAAAGGGTTTCTGGCGGCGTAGGCGAAAGCGTAGAAATATTTTTCCCACTCTTCGTCGGATGAGCCGTAAATATTGTCGTACATAAAGTAGTCTACTAAACACTCCCTTACTCGTGTAAGCTCTTTAAGCCGGCCAATGTTTTTTGGATCCGCTATCGTAAAATCCAAAAGCTCCAAAGCCCGCTCAAAGGCTTTTTGACTGTATTCTAAGTCACCCTTCTTTTTCCAACTTATCGTACGGTGTACCTCGCTGCCGATGTTGGCCAGCTGTTCTACTAATGGCAGCTCAAACCATTTGCCCGCGGCAAGATTTTTATGCTGATATTCTATTTTCATTTCTTAACTAATTTATTAACAATGTTAACAATTTTTCCTATAATTTTAGGATTATCAACGCTACGCGTTCTGTTATTCTGCGAAGGCCTGATATTTATCATGGAATCAAATTCAATAAAATCTCCACCTTCTTTATCGGGATAGATATTTATTCCCCAAAGATCAACCTGCTTGGATCCGTTTTCCAAAAGTAATTTTTCTTCATCGGCGTGCAGGTCGGCGTCAACAGCCATAATTTCTTTTTCTATGTCAACCACGGCTTTCACAAGATTATCAAACATCTTCTGTGACATTCTTTTCAGTTCTTGAACAGATATTTTGTCTTTTATTATTTGCATGCGTTTAAAGTTATAAGTTTTATGATTTTGTGGTTACACATGGTGAACCCTTCTTTCTCTTAGTGGACCTGAGAGGTCTCGAACCTCTGGCCTCGGCGATGTGAACGCCGCGCTCTGACCAACTGAGCTACAGGTCCGCTTCTCGAAACATATTACAGGTTACACGCTTTGCGATTATATCTCTCCCCAATTATCTCCTATCTCCACATCCACCTTAAGCGGCATAATCTCGGAGATGATGTTTTCCATGATTTCCCGCGACTCTCTTGCCACTTGTTTTACCAGATTATTTCGAACTTCCAAAATAATTTCGTCGTGGATACTGAGTAAAATTCTGGCATCCCTCTCCAGAGGATGCTTTGCTTTTGTAGAAACGCAAGATTTTGCGTTTCTACAGAGATATTTTTTATCCAGATGTTTTTGGACCTCTACTAGCGCCATCTTCATAATGTCGGCGGCGGTACCCTGCAGAGGCATGTTTATTGCCATTCTCTCTCCCGCTTGGCGTAGGATTCGGTTGTCTAGATTAACTTCCGGAACATAACGCCTCCGGCCAAAAATCGTCTCCACAAATCCGTATTTACGGGCAAATTCCTTTGTCTTATTGATATATTCGGCTACGCGGGGAAATTCCCGAAAGTAATTCTGAATAAATATTCTAGCTTCATGCTCCGGTAATTTACTGGACTGCGCAAAACCAAAAGGACTCATGCCATACATTATGCCGAAGTTGAGGGCTTTAGCGGCGTTTCTTAAATTAGTGGTTACCTCCTCCGGTTTTATCTGATTCACAAAAGCGGCGGTCTGGCGGTGAATATCTTCGCCTCTTTCAAAAGCCTCTATCAGCTTTTTTTCTCCTGAGAGATAAGCGGCGATGCGGATCTCAATTTGGGAATAATCCAGAGAAATTAATTTAAAGCCTTCTTTCGCGACGAACGCGTGGCGTAAGCCGATGTTTCTCTCCCTGTCTATCGGTTGAAGCGGTATGTTTTGCAAATTGGGGTTGTTGGAGGACAATCGGCCGGTAGTTGTGCCGGTTTGGTCGAACAGTGTATGCAGTCGTCCCGTTTCCTTATTTATTAATTTAGGAATTACCTCTAGATAAGTGGTTTGGAATTTGCGCTGTTCGCGGTAATCCAGAAGAGAAGAAATAATTGGATGTTTTCTTTGTAATTTTTCCAGGATGCCGGCGGCTGTTGAATAATGCCCCGATTTCCCCCTTTTTGAATCTGCCGGTGAAATTTGCAAATTGCGGAACAGTACGTCGGCCAGTTGAGATGGCGAATCAAGATTAAACTCTTTTTCAGCTAAACCGTAAATTTTTTTCTTGAGCTCCAAAATGCGCCGGGCGTTTTTTTCACGCAGTTTATCCAGAAGTTCCAGGTTTATCTTAATTCCGGCCATTTCCATTTTTCCCAGTATGCCGCTTAAAGGTTTCTCGATCTGGTGATAAATAAATTCAATAGATCTTTCTCGAACCCTGTTTTTTACGTCGGGGAAAACTTCCGTGATAAATTGGCCATGTTCCGTACCGTCTGGTTCGGGGCTGTCTTTTTGAAAATCAAGCTGTTCTTTAAAAGTATCTTCGATTTCCGGAATGAGCCTTACTAATATATTTAGCAGTTCACCAACTTTCGCGAAACTATATCCCGTCTTTTGTTGCTCCAACAGGCTCAATTGTTTTTTGGGCTCTTCCCAACGCTCCTTCAGAAAATGCCAAACAATTTCCTTAAAACCGAATCTGCGTACGAGAGGCGGTTGGATAAGGTAGGCTTTAAGTTTCAGATCGGCAGATTTTTTTAGTATCCTCTCGGCGGGAAAAATATTTTTTCCAATCTCTTTTAGGTCGAATCCAAAGCCGGCACATTCCTTGGGCAGCAAATCGTCGAGTTTTTGTATAAACCCATCGGAGATGAAATACATTTCAGCCAGTTTATTGTATTTTACTAGTCCTAAAGCCAGCCCAGTCCCTTTTTCACTTTCTCCGATCCAGAAGACGAAGCGCTTATATTTGTTAAGTGATGGAATAACCAGATTTTCGAGATCAGGTTTATTGTTTATAAATTGTACTAATGACACGTCCCGTCCCTGTCCGTCGCGACGGACAGGGCCACTTCTACCTAGGGAGGATTTACCAAATTCAGTCTCCTCCGGGGAGGTGTGTGAGTTTTCAGAATTCAAATTTTCCACTCTCTTCGCCAGCGAATTGAAAGACAATTCTTCAAGATGCTTTTTCTGGGCGGCCAGTTCCTTCGGCGAGAATACCGTTTTTCCCAAATCTAAATCAATTGGCACGTCTTTTTCCAGAATCACCAGCTCTCTGCTTAAAAACGCTTGTTTTTTCTCGATGGTAAGCAAACTTTTCAGTCGGGGAGTCAGCTTATCAATGTCTTCATAAATTCCTTCCAGCGTTTGATATTTTTGCAGCAGCTCCGCCGCGGTTTTTTTGCCTATTCCCTTAACACCCTTAATATTGTCGGAAGGGTCGCCGAATAATGCCTTGAAATCGTTCATTTGATCAGGATTTAAGCCAAAGCGTTCCCGTACTGCTTTTTCGTCGTAAATTTTGGCTTCGGTTATACCCCGGCTTAGGGCGAATACCTTTAATTTTGGATCCACGAGCTGGAGAGTGTCAAGATCACCCGTCGCGACAACAACTTCTCCTTCGGTATGTTTTTCCAGGAATTTTTTCGCGCAGGTGGCGATAATGTCGTCCGCTTCGAATCCGGCTTCCTCAAATTCAATAAATCCGAGATTCTTTACCAACTCTTTAGATATGGGAATTTGAGCGTAAAGGTCATCGGGAGCTTTTTCCCGGTGGGCTTTGTATTCAGTATATTTTTCTTTCCGCTGAGTGGGTTTGGGAGAATCGAAAGCAAAGATAACATGAGTGGGTTCAGTTTGTTTCAGTATGTTAATGAATGCCGACATGAAGCCATAGACGGCGTTAACCACTCTTCCCCGTTTGTCGGTGAGGGGCGGCAGAGCGTAAAAAGCGCGGTAGATAAGGGCGCTTGAATCAATTAATAGCAGCCTAGATTTTTGCATGGCCATTTGACTGAGTCTGATTTAATAATCTTTATTCATCTATGATTATGCCATTATAATACGTTTTATATTAGTGTTACTAATAATCTGCTCAGAAGAATGTACGAACATAACACGGGCTTAAATAAGAGTTTCAGCAAGAAGTAGCAGCTTTAAAAGCTAATTTACTAAGTGACAAATTTAATTTTTTTTCTTTTTGTTATCGTTCTTATTCGAGTTTGAGTTCTTATTGCTATTGGAATTGCTATTTTTATTAATATTGCTGTTGGTATTTTTGTTGGCGTTCACGGACGCTGCGTTGGTATTTTTGTTACTGCTATCGGTTTCGTTGTTTGTGTTGCTATTTTGCAGCTTCTTTTGGAGTTTTTTCACATCTTGAGGAGTATCAGGCTCTTCCATGTGCTGGTATCCGTTTTGCGGCGGAGTGATACTTTGGACTGCTTCTTCATTGAAGATGTTTCGACAGACTTCCTTCACCTTATCGAAATTGCCTCCCTTAGGTAATAAGATATAGGCTGGACCGTCAGCGGTGTCTAACATTGTGGAATAAAGAAGCCCCCCGGATCCATTATCGATTACTTTATGAATAATTCCCGGATTCTCTATTTTCTGATAAATGCTGAACATTTTTTGCATTTCCCACGGTTCCATGTTGGTGCGAACATTGTCTCCCACGGTGTTGGCCATCTCGTTCACCTTGGAAAAGTCAGTCAGGGTTCCCAGCGACAGGGCTTTATCTTTCATGGAAATAAGAACATCTTGTTGGCGCCGGGCGCGGTCAAAATCGCTTGAATTATAACGAGCGCGGGAGTAGCACAATGCCTGATCGCCGTTTAATTTTACATCGCCGGCCGGTAAAGAAAATACCCCGCCGCACTCGTTGCCGTCGACGAACTGAGAGCCCTCACTAAAGGGTTGGTCCAGATGAACAGTTACTCCTCCCAAAGTGTTGACGATTTCCCTAAAGGCTTGGAAATTGGCGGTTACGACATAGTGGATGGGTATACCACAGACGTTTTGAATAACCTGCTGCATGAGCTCCATCCCTTTGCCTTTTCCTTCTTCCTCACCGAAAGCGTTAGCGGCATTTATCTTTCTCGTGCCGTGTCCGGGAATTTCAACGTGCAAATCCCGCGGAATTGAAATCATGGCGACTTTGTTTTCGTCCGGCTTGATGCTTACGATCATTATCGTGTCGGCGAGCAGGCTGCCTCCCGGCATATTGCTGCCGCGCATACCCAAAAGTAAGACGTTGATTCTTCCTTCCGATACTCCCTTCACGTCATCTTCGCTTTTTAAAAGTCCGCTCAACAAGCCACCACTGCCGGTGGATATTTTGCTGAAGAGGCTCGATGTTTTGTAATAAAAAAGACCGCCGACGATAAGAAAAATCAGTCCGGATATGGCTAAAACCTTTTTCAGCTTTCTTCTATCACCGCCGCTCTTCTCACCGCTGCCCATGAATTTGGCTGTTTTTGAAGTTTTTTCCGAATCATTGAGGGAATAATAAGCCATGAGTATTTTTTATTTTTTAGAAAATCACTTTTTGAGAGTAAATTGATTTAAAAAAGTTGGCAAGGTCTATTAAACTAAGAGCTAATAAGTTAGAGCTAAAAACCAGAACGTAAAACTAAAACCGAATTAAAAAATCAGTTTTTGGGTTTTTAGCTTTGGTTGTTACATATTAGTTTTTAACTATTAGTTTTATCTTTTCGGTGAAACTCTTTGTGTATTTCCCGTAAATGTTTATCGGTAATATGGGTATAAACTTGGGTGGTGCTGATAGAGGAATGTCCCAAGAGCGCTTGGACCGAGCGGATGTCCGCCCCGTTTTGCAAGAGATCGGTGGCAAAAGAATGGCGCAAAGTATGGGGGTGAATGTTCTTAGATATGCCCGCGCGTGTGGCATATTTTTTCACTATTCTTTGAACCGTTCTAACGCTTAAACGCAAATTATCGTCCTGTTTGGTTTTGTGGTGACGGACAAAAAGAGCCGGATCGGTATCCTGTCTTTTTCTTAGATATAAATAAAGCACTTTTTGAGCGGCTTCCGACAAAAAAACCACCCTTCTTTTGTCGCCTTTGCCCGAGACGGTAAATTCGTTCTTTTGCAAGCTGAAATTTTCTCGGTTAAGAGAGACGAGTTCCGAAACCCGAAGACCCGAAGAAAACAAAAGCTCCATAATCGCTTTATCTCTTGTTTTTTCCAGACTGTTTCCTTTGGGGGCTTCGAGCAGCCTTTCCACTTCGTTTTTTTCCAGAAATTCAATTTCTTTGCGGTGGGTTTTACCCAATTCGATTTTATCCGGCGCAGGGATATTAATATTCTTTTTACCCAAAAATTTGAGAAATCCGCGTAGGGCGATGATATGATAATCTTGGGTGATTTTTTTCAATTGGGCTGCATTTTGTAGATACGCGCCATGGCGCGTATCTACCACGGGAGACCGGTTTAAATAAATTCTATATTTTCGGATATTATCTTCCGTAATGTCCTTGGTTTCCACTTCGTTTTTTTTCAAAAATTCTGTGAGCCAGCGGATAAATCGGTCCAGATAGCGGTTGTAATTATTCAATGTCTTCGGTGCCCGGTTGCGCTCTATTTCAAGATATTCCAAAAAATCATTTTTAAGTCGGGTAAGATTTTTATTTGGCATTAGTTTTTATTTAGGGAAATTTTTCATTCCACTTTTAGATTGTTAAATTAATAGTAGGAAAGATAATTAAAATTGTGAAGCTCTTGAGAAAATTGAAAACAGCTAGTATGGTAAATAATGATAAATCCGCGGGTATCGTATAGCGGCTATTATCCCAGCCTTCCAAGCTGGTGAGACGGGTTCGAATCCCGTTACCCGCTCAGAATAAAAAAGAAACTTATAATAAGTTTCTTTTTTATTCTGAATGAAATGGGAAATTTCTTTTTCAATTTCGAAACTCTGTCTTAAAATAAAAACACTATACCCAACCGAATATGAAAGAGAAACAAAAAATAAATATAGCGGACTGGCTTAGATGGCAGAAAGTCATTGTTTTTTTGTTACTTGTTTTTGCCGTTCCGGTCTTTTTCTGGCAACCGTCTTCGGCCAAAGCGGACAGTGTTATTCCTAATATAAACAGTGGCGGTTGGGACCGGAGTTTGGTAACAGCCGGAAACGATCAGTTGATTGGTTTGACTTACAGTCTCAGAACTTTGCTTTGGACGGCGGGGATTATTTTGGAATCTTCCCAAAGCATTTTGACTAGAGTGGCTGACACCAGTTTCTATCAAGACCAGCTGGGAGGCTTTTTCAGTAAACAGGAAACTGGTACGGGCAGCGCCCAAAGCGGCTGGAATTGGGTCAGGTCTTTTTGCAACATGGTGGTTGTCATTCTGTTGTTGTTTATCGCTTTCGGTACGATATTGCGGGTTGAAAGCTATAATTATAAATACTTGCTGGTAAAATTGATAGTGGTGGCCCTTTTAGTAAATTTCAGCGGGGTAATCGCGGGTATCGTCTTGGACTTTGTCCACGTTATCATGGGAGTATTTTCGGACCAGATAGCCAACATCGGAAAAAATATCGAGGCCAACTCGAAGATTCTAAAGGAATATTCCAGCACCGCGGATCTGAGCGATATTGGTTCGGTAACTCAAAATTTGGGCGATAATATCACTCGGACTATTTCGAGAGTGAACGTCAATCTGATTTTGGCCTCCATATTAATGTTTATTTTAGGAATAACAGTCTTAGCGGTGGCTTTGTTCTTGATTATCCGAACGGTAGTTTTGTGGCTGCTTTTTACTCTCTCGCCTTTTGCATTAGCTCTTTACGTTTTACCCCACACCCGCATAGCCAGTTTGAAATGGTGGGATTCTTTTTTGCGCTACGCGTTTGCCGGACCTCTGCTTTTTTTCTTTTTGTATCTTACCGTGTTTATCACTAAAAATTTGAATCTTCCCGCCGAGTCCACTATGGCCACGGTAAATTCCGAAAGTTTTATCATGTTTTCCAATTCCGGTAGTTTTCTGGATTATCTCTTCTTGGTTATTTTGCTTTGGGCGAGCATATTTTTGTCTCGCTCGCTTTCGATAGCCGGCGCGACCCAAGTCGTCGGTTATTTCAAAGATCTCTCCCGGGGGGATAAAGGGATGCGGGTGGTAACGAAGCTTATTGATTCCGGCGGAGCCGCTCTGGAAAACACCAAATACGGCAAAATGATCCATCAGTGGACGGGAACCCCTCTTGAAATCAAAGGAAATTTGGCGGGGATCGCTAAAAGCCCCGCGGGTGTTGGAGGAGAGAGAAAGACGGGAGCGCGAGCTTTTCAGCCGATGCTTAAAACCCAGACCGAAGCCAGCAAAAAAGCGTTAGAGTCTTTACTTAACCCTTCAGCGATCGGCAGGGTGCTTTCCATCGCTGACGCCAGAAGGAAGGGAGGCGGTCTCGACCAAATTGGCGGAGACCTGAAAGAAATGGGACAAATGGCCGCTATGAGCGCCCGAGACCCGAGCGAATTCCTGCGGACTTTGTGGCGCCGTTTTGAACCGCGGGTGGCTCCTACGGGCAGCTTTTGGAGAGACGCGAAGGCTCTCAACCAAGAGATCAACAAGCAAATTGATGACCAGGAGAACGTCCGCCGCACTTTTAACGATATTGGAACGCACAGTGATAAAATAACCAATTTTCAGGCGAGAGATCAAAATGAGAGAGAGGCGCAGCTTTATAAATTGGCTTGGACCGGTAGTCTTCCGGAATATTTTAATAAGCAGGGAAAAGCGTACAGTCCGGAAACTCTTTCGGCTTACGTCAAGAGTAATTTCGGAGAATCCGAAGGCGGCCGAATAGCCGAGAAATTAAAAATGATTGGCGAAGCGAAGAAAGATCCCAGCCTCTCAATTGCTTCTTGGAGTGAGAAAAAGGGGAAATTCGAACTTTCAAGCAAACCTCAGGAGGCGTTCAAGATCGAGGCTAAAGATTTGCGCACCATAGCGCCTCAGAGCCTGCTTATAAAAAATGAAAAAGGGGAATACTCGGGATTCAACGAGACCGGAAAACAATTTTTGGCTCAAATGTCCCAAGAGTATGTGAAGGAAATTAAGAATATGCGGCAGGATACCGTTAAGGCTATCGGTGAGGCTTACAAGAATTCACAAAAAGAGATCAGCAAAGAACTGGCCAAACATGTCGGCAGGAGGGGTGGCATCGGTGCGGCAATTCAAGCGGAAACTATCCATGCAATCGGTAAAGCTCAAATGCGCGGTCCTTTCCATGTGGAAGAAGTTCAAGCCCCTCATTCCCAGATTAGTTTAGGCCAGGAGTTTCTTAACAAGATTGCCGGCAGAACTTTTGCCGGCAGAAAGGTTGATACCGGTAAGATTGGAATTGTTGAAGCAGACAACAAAATGGCGGCTCCGCCCAGCAAAGAGATGGCAGCCGAGCAGGCCAAGATCGCCGGACGGGTTTTCGCGGAAAAGAGAACGGGAGTGGAGAAAACTAAATTAACGGTGAATGTCGAGGAAGAAGGAAAGGACGTTTCGAGTCTCAGGGACAAGCAAAAGTATTTGATGCTGGGAGGAAAGCCGATGGAAGCGGAGTAAATTAAAGATCCATAATCCTAAATCTAAAACTCCAATTTAGATTTGAGGCTTGAGGTTTTATTTAACATTTGGATTTTGGATTTGGGATTTATCGTGCTAGAGAGTAAAAAGATACTTTAACTATTAAGATTAACAATTATACTTGTAAACTTGTAATCAATCATGCTAATTATCGTCAATATTCCCGCTTATAATGAAGCGAAAAAAATAGGATCGGTTATTCAGGCCATCCCGCGTGATTTTAAAGAAGGAGTGAAGGTTAAAGTTCAAGTCGCGGACGATGGGTCGGATGATGATACCGTGAGAGTGGCCAAGGAAGCAGGCGCTGACTATGTTTATCAGCTTCCCCATAGAGGATTGGGGCTTACTTTCCGCTCCGGAGTGGAAAAGGCCTTGGAAAATGGGGCGGACGTAATGGTTAATATAGACGCTGACGGTCAGTTTTCTCCCGCGGATATTCCCCGAATAGCCGATAAAGTTTTAGACAGCAGAGCCGACATGGTGGTGGCTTCCCGCTTCTCAAAAAGCCGGGAACATGATCCGGAAAATATGCCTTTCATTAAAAAGATATTTAACGTGGCAGGCGCCCGGATAGTAGGTTTATTCTGGGGGCAGCGGATAGACGATCTCACTTGCGGTTTCCGCGCTTACAGCCGTGAATTGCTTCTCAGACTTAATCTAAACCATCCTTTTACCTATACCCAGGAAACAATTATTGACGCCCTCTCCAAAAACTTCAAAATAATTTGGATTCCGGTAAGGGTGGTGTATTTTGAGAAGCGCAAGTCGCGTATGACCGGCAAGTTGGGGCGTTTTATTTTTCAATCCACCAGAATCATCGTCAGTATGCTCCGAGATACCAAACCGCTCAAGTTTTTCGGTATCCCGGCGATTACTTTGATTTCACTTTCTTTCGTGACTTTCGTGATTTTTTTGTACTATTACTTTCAGGATTTCAAAATTACTCCGTATCGCAACTGGATAGCGTTCGGGAGCATCCTTTCGGTGTTGGGCATCCAGCTTTTAATTTTCGCTTTGATCGCGGACATGATTCGCACCCAAAGGCAGATCAGCGAGGAAAATTTATATTTGATACGGAAAGAACGGTTTGCAAAAAAAGGTAAAACGCAGAAATCCTAAATTGAATAGGAATTGTTACCGACGCACCGTAACGTTTCGGCAATGATGCGGTGATCGATAAATATTAAAAAACTCTAATTTTATGCAGTTTATTGCGTTGGGTGTCCAAATTGCTGTTCTAATAGTCGGCGGCACATTGGGTGGTATCGGCATGGGTTATTTGGCCGATAAATATTTGGGAATTTATCCCTGGGGGGTGATTGCGGGAATAATAATTGGTGTTTTTGTTGGAGGAGTGGGGGTATATCAAGTGGTGAAAAGTAATGAAAGTAAGTAATTTGTCATTTGGAATTCCAATGGTAAATGATAAATGAATGCAAAAGGGTAAATGACAAATGGGAAATAGAGTATTTCTTTTTCGTGAACAAATACAAATATGAATATAATCAATGTAGCTCGCGCGGCGGAAAATAATATTGTCAGTTGCACCGGCAGCGACTGCAGCCTCTGTTCCCTTCTGGGAACCGTGAGCAACGTATATAATTTTTTTCTGGGGGTAAGTTTTGCCGTGGCCGTGCTGGTGCTGGTAATTGTGGGAGTGAATTATCTGTTGGCCGGTGGAAACAGGAATAAAATCCAGAAGTCGTTATATTTTTTAAAGAGCGGAATCGGCGGTTTCGCTTTTATTATCTTGGGATGGCTTGTGATTCAGACGGCGGCTGGACTTACCGGATACGATAATGCCGGGGAGTGGTGGCGGTTTCAGTGTAGGACGGAAAGTGACCAGACTTTACTGGAAACGCAAGATTTTGCGTCTCTACGGAATGAGTATTACGACAACCTAAAAACCTTTCCCGATCTTTCCTCCTATTTGAAAAGCGGAGAGAGACAAGCGAAAATTACGGGTCCGGTGGACGAATATTCTTTCAGAACCCAGTTAAAAGGCCTGAAAGATGGAGAAGTGTTGCACTTTTTGGCGCCGGCCCGCGTTGATTCGATGAACGGGTCAGAAAATTTGTTTTTGCCGCTTTTGACCGTTTTGAAAGAGGGGGGCAACATGGAGCTTTCCGATACCGGAGAATACTGGGATTTAATTAAGAATATGTGGCCCAAGTTTGCAAATAATAATGTAGAGACGCAAGATTTTGCGTCTCTACAGAAAGATTTATTAGATAAACTTTTGGGAACTGACAGTTACACCGACGACCGTTCTCTTATTGCCTTGGCAGGAGATCAAGATCTTAGATCGTTGCAATCGGACGATGCTGACTTTTCTTCCCTTTACCAAACGATCGCCCAAGTTTTGGACGAATCGCTGAACAGTGGTGACCGTTCGGTAGGAACGCGCTATAGCGCGTTCCTACAAGATGAGGACCTCTCTAAATTAAGCTTGAGCGAACTAATCGCCCGAGCTGCCCAGTATCAGGAGGGGGAAGACGAGAACAGCCGGATGATCGCCCTTCTCACTACGGAAACGATAAGGCTGGTTTCAATGGTTATGGTTGACAAAGAAGAGGCGGACGATATTCTTTCCTCTGCCAGCTGGCGCTGCGTCGAATCAGGAGGAGAATGGGTTAATGAGGAATGCGAGTGCCCCGGTGACAACGTTTTAGGCCAAGACGGGACTTGCCGCAGTTCGGCCGATCTCAAAAATAATTGTGAGAACAGCAGTGGGGAGTGGGAAAACGCTAGCGAAGGATATAATTCAACACCGCTTTGCGGCTCGGCGGAAGATGCGTTATCCGGCCTTTACAATTCTATTTCGGGGTCCGGTTCAGAGCGGGCGAATATTAGCCAAGTGGTACCTGACAAAGAGTACTGCAAATGCGCGGATAAGTTTTGTCTTGATAATGACGGGTCCTGCCGGAAACAAGCTCAAGATGACGACGGCGACAAGATTGCCAATACCAAAGACCGCTGCCCCGACACTCCGAGCACCGAGAAGGGCGAAGTCGTTCAAACGATGGGAAGCAAGTTTTACGGCTGCGGCTGTTCGGAGATAGGGGTGGTTAAAAAGAATTGTCCGCCCGACCAATGCGTAGGGGATAGTTGGGTGGTTTATCCCGGCGGCAAACAAGAATGCCAAGGCGGAAAACTTTTGGTTTATTCCTGTGAACCGGTTGAGAGAAACTTTGACCAAAGCTGCGTGGAGCAGAATAAATTGGCGGACAGCACCCAAACACAAGATCAGACGACGCAAGAACAAGGAGCGGCACAAAACAGCAACACTAATTCAACCCAGCCTCCCTATATGAATTCGTCTAATCAAGGTAAGTCTTCCGGTTCCAAATCAAACAGTGGGAATAAATCAAGCACTGCCAACAAAGGAGGCAAAAATGGTAAAAGTGGTAATTCCAAACCTATTTCAGACAATTGGGGCGACCGAAGGACCGGAGGCGTACCGGACACCAATGACCCCGGGCAGTCTTTCGCCGGACCCCAGGGAGTCAAGGAAGCCCTGAAGAGAATATACCAGAAGGACAAGCTGAGATACCTTATGGTATTCAAATATACCAGTAAGATTTATAACCAAGGGGGAGGAAACAGTTTTTCCGGGGCGGGCGTGACATGGGGCTGCGGCACCTACGCGGTAACATTTGGAAGCGGCTACAAAATGTTAGCTAGCATTATAGCGCATGAATGTACTCATTCGGGAGATTTTTGCAACGGCGCGGGGAACCTCCCAAGTATGGAGTATGTCGCGGTGGGAAACCAGATAGGGAGCGTTGGAAGAATCAAAGAGTCTCCCGGGCAAAAAGAAGAGATCAAAGTAACCTTAAACGAAGGAAAAGGCCAGGAAGTCAGGGGGTTCGGCAGCCGTTTATTAGATAGAGACATTAATCCTACCGGTGATGAGAATTCGACAGGTATTGGCAGTTGGGTGTCTTACGCCAAGGGATATAAGGCTGAATCGGGAGGCAATTGGTTATATGGCTATCCGCCCGGTGGTGATAGATATACCCTTCGGCTTAACGATAACGAGCATAACAGGGTGCTTCGTATCATGGAGACTTTGGGAAAAAGAAATTGTATGACCCGCCCGCCGGAGGATTTGCCGCAGTTGGAAGAAAAGGACTATAGCGAAGCCTTGCTGAGGGGCTGTAAAGAGGCTCCGGTACTGAAGATTGGAAACTAGGCTTAGAAAAATAGGCAATTTCGCTTGACTTTTTTGAATTTATGTTCAAAATAATGTGTTGCTTAAAAATGACCAAAACTCGCGTTTAAGCGGGTTTAAATAGGCAACAAACACAAGGAGGGATTACTATGAGGGCAATATGTTGTTTGGCAATAGTTGCGGCCTGTTTTCTGATTATACTGCCGGCGCAGGCGTACGACCGCGGTTGGCTGGAAAGCCAGATTGACTGGGTCATCGAAGAGATCGATAACGGTAACAGATCTATGCACCATTTGGCCGCTGATTACCTTCAAGCGGCAATCAGAATAGGCGATTTCCCTCGGTGGAAATTGAAACGGCTGAGATGGTATCTCTATAACGTTCATCCGGCGCCTCCCATTGGAGACCGCTAGCCTCGCCGTTGACTCTTTCTTTGCACGGGGCGCGTTCGATTTGACTCCCATTCGGGTAAAACCGGTGGGAGTTTTTGTTTCGTATAATTGCGGCCCCGCTCCAATGCGGGCAAACTCCGCTTTAAGCCCGCTTCTTGAACCGACAGAAGGGAAAGGATATTTTTTAGTGTTTCAAAAGAGATTTTAAGTTACAATATTTTTAGTTTATTATTAAGCTAGTTTCCAGTTTGATAACCAGTTTGTTTGTGAAAATGTCTAGCAAAAACAAAAAAATAATTATCGCGGGGCTGACAGCATTCATCCTGATCGTAGTGGCATTATTAGCTGCGACAATAACTATAGAAGAGGAAAAGCAGGATTTTTCTCAGCTGGGCGAGGTGCGTGAAGCCGCCAATCTGGACGAATATATTAAAACCGATCCGGAATTGGCGTATGGAAAAAACCTCCAATCCGCCGGAGTCGAACGGAGAGAAATCAATTTGCCGGTAGCGACTAAAATTCAGCTAAATAAAATTGTTATGGCGCCGGTCGGACTGGTGGGCGGTGACGTGATTTACGCTGCCGTCGGAGAATTACCGAACAATAATTTCTTTCGCTTGGAGCCGGACAATCTTAATAAAATATTTTTGGTAAGCACCCCTGAGGAAGCTTTAAAGTATGTAGATTTTTTAATGGTTACTGCCGGTCGGTCAAGTTACGATCGGACAAGAACAACCGTCTGGCAGGTTTCCGATTACGATAAGATTGGGTGCAGAGTGATGCCGGAGGAAGAAAATTTGCCTTTGCCCAAAGACCGTCCAATCAGCCAATCAAAACAGCTTAACAATGGTTTTGAGGTAACTTGGATTTATTTTACTCCAACGCTGCCGGCCGGTTATCATAAAATGATGGTTGAAGTCGGGAAAGACGGTGGGATCAGTGTAAAAGACAACCCCGAGGAGGCATTTTGGCCGTGCGGGAAAGGATTTGTGTTTTAGTGCAACAGTTAACTATTAATGTTGTCAGTAAAATTAAAACAAAAATAAATGGATATAGTTAATGTCGCTCATGCTGCCGAAAATTCGATGGTAGCCTGCTCCGGCAGTGATTGTGGCGTTTGCTCGATTTTGGAAACGGTAAGCAACGTTTACAATTTTTTAGTGGGCGCGAGCTCCGCGGTTGCGATTTTGGTACTGGTCTTGGCCGGGCTGGTCTATATTTTTACCACTGGCCGCAAACGCTACTTTCAAAAAGCCAAGTTATACGCTAGAAGTGGAATTATTGGTTTTGCCTTGGTTTTGGCGGGGTGGCTGGTAGTCCGCACCCTGTTTTTTATCTCCGGCTTTGAGAACAAGGGATCGTGGTGGCGGTTCCAGTGCGGGCAAAATTTATCTGATTCATCCGTGGGAACGCGTCATGGCGCGTTCCTACAAAACGAGTATTCTAATAATCTCAAAACTTTTCCCGACTTTGTTTCCTATCTGGAAAGCGGGGAAAAATCCGCAAAAATAAGCGGTCATTTCGACGCGCCTTCTTTCGCGAACCAGTTGGAGAACCTAAAGGAGGGAGAAAAACTAACCTTCTATTTACCTGCCCGGTACCGCAATGGTTCCGGGCTTGCCCTACAGCGTGATAGCGCGGGGACGGCGGAAAACAATCACGGTGGTGATGGAACCGAAGTCCAAATACCCTTCCTAGCGGGATATAAATCGAGCGAGGGGTTTCAAATAAGTAATAAAGATATTGTAAATTATTTAACAGGCACCCTGAATGATGTTTCTAATAACGGGGATATCTCTCTTTTGGGATCTTCGGGAAACGCGCTTTCGCCAAGAGACAAGTCGGAATTGATACGCCAGCTGACCTTGTCGCTGGCAAGGTCGATTGTTAGCGGATCGCAAAATTCCGGGGATATTTTTTCCGAAGCGAACCTGCCTGCTTCGCTGAAGTATTTCATGGAAAATGGCAAATTCGAGAAAGATGCCGACAGGGTCGAAGCGATTAAATATCTCAGTGACGGGCTGCAGAAGCTGCGGGAGCAAAGCAGTAATTCTAAAAATGATACCGGTGCCGGCGCTGCTAATAGTACCGATGATCTTTTTACCGAGGTCGTGAACGAAGCGACGGACATCGCTCTTTCCAAGGCGGGAGCCGTCGTCGTTGAAAAAAGCGGGCCTGATTATACCAGAGACCAAATTGAGCGTATGTATCCGGGCCAAGTGCAGGATGACGGACAGGGCAATTTGAAAACTCCTTTTGGAGATTTCACGCTGGACGAAAAAACCGGTATGTACAAACCCAGTGACGACTCGCCCTTCCATTCCTCAGGAAACCGAGCGGAAGTCAATTCCAGCGGTGACCGAACGGACAAAACCAATTCCGGAGACCGAGCGGAGGATAAATCGAAAAGCGTTCAAAAGAATACCAACCAAAATACTAACCGAAATATCAATCAGAACAAACAGCAAGAGAGCCGTCCCGGCAGCCACGCTGACGATTGGAACGATTTAATTGACCAAAATAAAGATAAAAAAAGACCTGACGAAGCGGAGGGCACCAGTCTTTGCGATGATGATTGGTCCGAGGGCGACGGTACCCGCATGGCTGTACTTAAAGCTTTAAGGCGCATATCCAAAAGAGACCGTTTACGCTACGAGATGATGTTTCGCTTTGCGGACGAAGTGGGAGATAAACCGGGAGGAGGGGAGTGTACCGAATGCGGGAAAATTAAAGTAGACCATAACGCTAAAATTTTTGATATTGCTCATTTTCTCATCCACGAAGGTACTCATTCAGGCCAATTTTGCTTGGATTTGATGCAGCCATACATTGCGGAAGGAGTGGGAACTCCTGAAAATCCGGGGCCGGGCAGAGGGAAAATAGAAGCAATTGCTTGCGCCAATCAAATGGGAGCTATTGAAAAAAATAAGGATCATACTAAAATGGATGAATTTACAAAAGGGGGTAGCGGCGCGGTCGAGAACCTCCCCAAGGTTACTCTGGGAGCGTCATCGGGGCAAGGAGGAACCGGCCAGATCAGGGGACACTTGGCACGTTATTGGACGAGAGTTAATCCCAAGGGAGATTTGGATACTGGTATGTTGAGCTCTATGTTCCAGTATATGACTATGTACCCCATCAAAATGAGTTATCAAAATTATGGCGATCACCATTACGGTTTCTGTCCCGCCGACCCCGATAATCAGTCCGGTGAACCCCAATATTTGATGTTAAGAGGTCCCGAAGAAGAGGTTGTCAAGGCGATAGTAACCAGTAAAGAGAAATGCAAAAGTAGTCCGCCCAAAGATGTCTTGCCACCTTGCAGGTCGGGAGATAATCATGAACCACTGCCGCAGGTTGAAGCTTGCAAGGGAGCACCGAAAATGAAAATTGATTAATATTTACCGCAGTTGATAATCTTGTAAATTCAGCTTATATTAAATTTATTGTTAGCTGAAATAAAATAAACACCTAAACAAAATAAATGTTTAAGTTAGTCTCGACAGCGTTTAATCAAGGAGAAGGTCTCACCACTTGCGGCGGCCTGAATTGCGATACCTGCTTCATACTGCAAAGAGTTAGCCAGATACTCAACTGGCTGGTGTTAATCGCGGGAGTGATAACCGTTATTTTTTTGGTAGTCAAGATATTGGCGCGCTCCAAAGAAGAAAATACGAAATTAAAAAAGATTTTCCGCGCGGTCGCGGTTACTTTTTTCTCTTTGCTTGCCGTTTGGTTTCTCACCCATCTTATTTTCAAAACCAAAGGGGCTTCTTATAAAAATTATTGGTGGAGCCTTAATTGCGCGGTGGAAAATCCGATAACCATTCCGTCCCACCTGCCCGCGAAAAAACCGGCGGATTTGTTAAAAGCGGTTGAAAATGGCGGCGAGCTGGGAGCGTTAATCCCCCGTGATACCACCAAGGAAGAACTTCTGGAACTCATTCAAAACTTGCCTGAAGGGACTGCCCTTATTTTCAAGGAAAATAAGAGAAAATCCGGAGAAGACCCGATAGCTACGGTTAAAAAAGAGAACGGCAAAATTAAAATCGTGGATTTCAAAAAAGGGTCAAGTTTTAATCCCCTCCCCTTCCATCTGAGCATAAACAAGGCGAAAGCAGCTTCGATCGCCGATATCGGTTTTGGCGATGGGGGGCTGATTGATCTAATCAATTTTATTATTGGGCTTATTCAGCAGAATATTCAGTTAACAATGACCCTGATGGAGACGGGGAGCCAATGGGACAATGTGGACGTTTGCATGAGCTCGGGCGGTATATGGTATAGGTTTAACAACCAATGTGATTTGGAACAGAGTATGTGCTCCGCGGATGATTCGTTGGAAGACTGTACTTCCGATAGCAGCAGCACACCCGCGGACGGCTGTCTTTGTCCGATAGGCAGCTGTCTTCAGAATGGGCAATGTGTTTCCTCAAATTCTGCTCCCACTCCCATTCCCACTCCGACTCCAACTCCGTCCACGACCTCTTGTCCAAATCCTTCCCAAACATTGCCCAGCCTCGCTGAACTTCAGCAAGGCTGTGGCTATGCCGGAGGAACGCTACAATTTGCTTACGGGACCTATTTCTGCACTTGTTCTCCGGACAGCCTTATTTCCGTGGATGCGTGTGGGATAGCAAAGTGCCTCCCATCCACGATAGGCAGTAATTGTTCAAAAAGCGGCGGGCAGTGGCTGGGAGAATCTTCTTCGGACGGTAGTATTTCTGGAAGCTTGAGCTGTACCGATGATTCGGAAGCGTTATATTATCTCAACAACTCCAATGACTGGGTTTGCACCACGGCGGGAGGAATGCCGCTTTGCCAAGGAAAGCCGGCAAGCGCCAGCTTCGCCTGCAAATGTCCCGACGGTCAATGTGTTGATCGGGATACGGCGATTTGCCGTTCCACCCAACAACCGGTTTTCCCTTCAAACCCTTCGGTGTATGCCAAAAGAAACTGCCAATTATCCGGAGGGACTTGGGATAATTTAGGAGGTTGTTGCGGAGTGGAAAGACAAGTGTGCGGCCAGCAAATGCTCGCGTGCGACTGTCCTATCGGCGCGAAAATGTACCAAGAAGGTTGTATTTGCCCGGAAAATAATTGTCTTAGTGAAATTGGCGGGCAGTGCGTTAATAAATCCGGAACTATTGTTATTGAAAATTCAGACCAAAAGAGATGCCAAGATTCCGGAGGCATTTGGGCATATTTGCTTGATGCCGGTCCGTACTGTAAATGTCCGGGAGACGATCAGCCCAAGTCGGGCCAAAAAGTCTGCAGTTCAACTACCGTCACGAATTATGGCCAAAAAAATTGCCAAGATTCAGGCGGGACATGGAAACAGATGCCTGAATTGTGCGGCAGAGGGGCAGCTTTATGCGGAGGAAAATTTGTTGCTTCGGGATGCGTTTCGGATTATTCTCCGTACGGCTGTTCCTGCCCGGAAGGGACGTGTCTTGCGGCAGTGGGCGGAAGGTGTGTTAACAATCTCGGTACAACCGAAGAAGAAAGGAGACAAAACTGTGCTGTATCAGGGGGAAGCTGGAAGCAATTTAGCAACCAATGCGTTGCCGATTACTCCCAAAGGTGTATTTACAAAGGAAGCGTCATGAATTGTTCTTACTCAAACGCGCCTTTCTGGGGCTGCGAGTGTCCTTCGGAGAAACTGGTCTACCGATATCCAACCGGCAAAAAGATCTTCGACTATTGCCCTTCTGACGAAGAAGGGTCTTGCAAAGAAGAAAGTATGTGTCTGGATGAGACCGGCAGGTGCACGTCTCTGTTCACTTCTCCCACACCAAACCCCGGCCAAAAAACTTGCGAGAGCTCCGGAGGAACTTGGACGGCGGACGGCGGGGGAAATTGCAAATGTCCGGCGGGAATGCTGACACGCAGAACTGGAGGGGAAACCCAATGTTATTCGGCGGCAACGCTTCAATCAACCTGCACTGCTAGCGGAGGGGAGTGGAAAAAACTTACGGGATTGGGTATGGCGGGTCCCGTTCCGGAAGAAGCAAACGCAAAAGACTGCCAAAATCTCAGTACGAGCGTACAATATGATCAATCCATGGGCCCCATGTCTTGTCCCGCCGGAGCGATTTGCGATCCTGCGGGAATCAGCTATTATTGTGATTGCAAAACCAATCAATGTGTGGATTTATCCAGCGGCAGTCCCCGCTGCACCGACAATTCAGGGACAGGCGATGGATGTTTTGACACAGGAGCTCCTTGCGGAAGGATTTGTCCGGAAGAAAAAGTTATCAAGGAAAGCCCATTTTCCAGTGCGGACACCCAAATGATTGTAACGAACATTAGAAAATTTACGCAATTAAAAATTAGAACTATTAGAAAAATTTCAGATACGCAGGCCGAAGTTATGGTGGGAGGCTGTGCGGGAGAGGCCTATAAAGCCACAAGAGTTACGGCCGGATCGGCTGTAACGTGGCAGATAGAACATGGTGGGAACTGGGAAAGTTAATGGAGTAACCCTAAAAGGCTTTCGAACGAGTATAAATTCGCAGGTATTATTGAGTTTTTCTTTTCTTCGCCTAATTTTTTCTTTTTTTCTCACTTACCCAAAAACTGCCGAAATACTTGCCGAACATAAGACGGGTCATGGCGTCCATGGCGGGCGGCGCGGACATGAGCAGTGCCACCACTGGAATAAAAAACGACTGGACGCTGAAAGAAATACTTTTTAACAGACCATAGTGTTTGGGCCGGCGCGGCACAATGAAAAACGACAAAATCCCCGAGCAGATTATACCAATCATAGCTAAGCGCATGAGCGTCTGGGTAATAAGCGGCAAATTATGCGCTAAAACCATCTCGTTAAATCTGGCGCCGCCAACCATAAGCGGCAGCCAACCCATAAAAAGCAGCATAAAAGAAGTAGTGCCCCATGAGATGCGGCCTTCAAGCATAGTTCCGGCAATACTTAATTTTGACCATAAAGATATTTTTGAGTTTTTATTAAAAAATACCCGCAGCAGCCGGGGAAAACTTTCAATGCCATAAGCCCAACGGCGCAGCTGTTTGTACTGGTTGACCATAGTTTTCCAAGTGGTGTCCGCCAAAGTCGCGTCCATGGAAACCGGTAAAAACAGAGGGATAGTCCGGTAGTTGCCGTCATATTTGCAGTAGCACTGCCAGAAAATAGCCGAGTCTTCGGAAATAATGTCATTCTGCCATTTGCCCACGTCGAGCAGGGCGGTAAGGCTCATCGAATGTGAGGAAAAAGTCACCAGGCGTTCGTGGCGCACGCTTTCGATCATGTGCCAAAAAGAGGTTCCCAGAGATACGATACGGACGACAAAATTAGTATCCCAGATGTTGTTGTTAAACATTGGCAGTGGCTGGTAGCTGCAACGGGTGCGGTCTTCGTTGTTAACATAGTTGTAGGTTACACAACCAAAATATTCTTTGTGGGCGCGGGTATCGCAATCAAAGTTGGATACCACAACCTGAATTGGTTCGATGCTCTCCCTTTTTAGAAATTTCAAGGCGTTTTCCAGCGCCCAGTTGGTGTTGCCGCTTTTGCCTTTCATCTCGCCTTCCATGTTATCCGGGTGTACCGCGGTTAAGAATCCGGCGAAATGCTTCTCGTATTTTTCTTTTAGCGCTTCCTGGGTTTTCCAATGCTCCTTGCCCGCCCTTTTTTCACAGGATATGGAAATTATGATTCTTTTGCTGGGATAATTTGCCTCTCTCAAACTTTTTACGGCTGGCTCGATTATCTCAATTCCTTCGTTCACGTAAGGAATAACAACAAGATGGTACACTTGGTTGCAAGTTAAACCCCATTTTTCACCGAGCTTTTTGCATTTTTTCAGCCAGTTAATCTTCTGATTCTTGCTTAGTTTTCGGTAGGCGATTATTGTGAGCGTGCTCAAAATCAGCACCCGGGTGAGCCAAAAAAGGTCGTAGAAAATAATAAAAATGGCCGCCGCGATCGGCGCCAAAAAAGAGGAAACAATTCCTAAGGAGAGTATTCCCCAGCACAAAGCGCCTGGAAGAATTTCTCCAAAACGTTGAATTTTCTGATCCCGAGGATTGTCAGTTTCTTTACGAGGAAAAATTACCATGTTTGCTGAATATTTGTGAATTTATAGTAACTGATTATATTTCTAGCACAAAAGAATTCATTCCTCCATTGTTTTATTCCTTGTCATCCTGAGCGACTCGCCATGGCGAGGAGTCGGAGGATCTCTTTCTTAATTAAAAAGGGATTCCTCGACTCCGTCCTTTGGGCTCCGCTCGGAATAACACAATTCGGCTTGACAATTCTTATTGCCGTGGTTATATAAGCGGGTTGGCGGGCGTCAATGCGAGCTGTATCAACGGCCACTGGAGCCACAGGTCGTCCCGTCCCCCTTTGCAGTCTCTGAATAAACCAAATACCACCAGCAAGAATGCTGGTGGTATTATTTTTAAACTAACCAAAATTGCTAGCCAGAGCCCTCCTTCGTCAAGGTTACGGAAGGCAAAAGCCTTTCGTAAGTCTCGACAAAGGAAGGACAGTTAGAAATGAAGTAGTTAACGACCATTAGTACTGCTCGGCTGAACGTGTTGCCACGCTTACACCTGCAGCCTATCAACCTGGTGTTCTCCCAGGAGGTCTAGGCCTAATCTTAAGGGCGGCTTCACGCTTAGATGCTTTCAGCGTTTATCCGTTCCCGACTTAGCTACCCGGCGGTGCCGCTGGCGCGACAGCCGGTAGACCAGAGGTCAGTTCATCCCGGTCCTCTCGTACTAGGGACAACTCCTCTCAAGCCTTTGTACGCCCACGGTAGATAGGGACCAACCTGTCTCACGACGGTTTGAACCCAGCTCGCGTACCACTTTAATTGGCGAACAGCCAAACCCTTGGCACCTTCTTCAGCGCCAGGATGTGATGAGCCGACATCGAGGTAGCGAACACCCCCGTCTATATGGGCTATTGGGGGGTACCACTCTGTTATCCCCGGGGTAACTTTTATCTGCTGAGCTTTGGCGCGTCTACACGCAACCATCGGATCACTAAATCCCGCTTTCGCGACTGCGCGGCTTATAGGCCTTGCAGTAAAGCTGGCTTTTGCTTTTGCACTATCGGCCCGATTTCCATCCGAGCCTAGCCAACCTTTGAACACCTCCGTTACAATTTGGGAGGTGAGCGCCCCACTCAAACTACCCACCAGACACTGTCCCCGGGCTGGCAACAAACCCGATACAATTAAAAGTTAAATTTGCATTTGGATTTATTGACAGCCCAAGGTTAGAATCGCATACGATGAAGGGTGGTATTTCACTGGTGACTCATCCGCCACCGGAATGGCGGACTCAAAGTCTCCCACCTATGCTAAGCACCAAAGCACGCGACTCAATGTCAAGCTGTAGTAAAGCTCCACGGGGTCTTTCCGTCTAGCCGTGGGTAAGCAGCATCTTCACTGCTAGTGCAATTTCGCCGGGTCCCTCCTCGAGACAGTCCCCAAATCGTTACCCCGTTCGTGCAGGTCTGAATTTACCAGACAAGGAATTTCGCTACCTTAGGACCGTTATAGTTACGGCCGACGTTCACTGGCGCTTCGGGGATTGGCTTGCACCTCTCCCGTTAACGTTCCAGCACTGGTCAGGGGTCAGTTCCTATACTTCCCCTTGCGGGTTAGCAGAAAACTGTGTTTTTGTTAAACAGTCGCTTGGGGTCTTTAGCTGCGGCCAGCTTTCGAGGAGTTAAAAGATAGGGGGAAGGATACAGTCCTTCCCATATGGGTATGCTATTTGATCCAGTATAAGACTTTGACCAAATATTTTTGGGGATTGTTATTGTTTTTCCTCACAACTGCAACAACTGCAAACGCGCCGCCAATCGATGTGTCAAAAACAAATCTTTTTTCTCCTGCTGTAATAGGAGAAATTTTTTCTGTTTCCGCGACCTTCTGGCGGAATTTATCCTCTTCTATTTTTCTTGTTTCCAGCCTCACTTTTTTATCTTTGAGGCAAGAGCAAGTGTTAATTGCCGAAAGAATTTCTTTCAGCACGATAGGATAGTTGTCTTTGATTCTTAGAGCAGCCCTTTCTTCTCTCATTGATATTGAATCCCCTTGTTTTATTTGATGAGAAAAACACCCCATCTTTTAACTCCCCTAGACTGGCAGGTCTTATCCCGAAGTTACGACCGCTGTTTTGCCGAGTTCCTTGAGGAGGGTTCTCCCGTTCGCCTGAGGCTACTCGCCTCGCTCACCTGTGTCGGTTTTAGGTACGGATGCCTATTTCGAATATAGAAGCTTTTCCTGGAAGCTTGTTCGCCTCTGTTCGATCCGCTTGCGCTTCTCTTCCCAACTTAGCTCGGAATATTGCTCCGCGGATTTACCTACGGAACTTCCTCACTAAATTGACACCAATCCAATAAGGTGCAGAGGTTATAAAACTTCGTCACTCCATAACGTAAAAAATAGGCAGGGCAGGAATATTAACCTGCTGGCCATCGACTACGCCTTTCGGCCTCGCCTTAGGACCGCCTAAACCTGAGCTGATTAACATCGCTCAGGAAACCTTGAGCTTACGGCGTACCGGGAATTCTCCGGTATTGCGGCTACTTATGCCGGCATTCTCACTTCTTTACGCTCCACTCCGCCTCACAGCGAAGCTTCAGCGCATAAAGAACGCTCTCCTACCACCCGTACCATATGGTACGGATCCGCAGTTTCGGTATTGCGCTTAGCCCCGTTATATCTTCGGCGCGAAACTCCGTAGGCTAGTGAGCTGTTACGCACTCTTTGAATGAATGGCTGCTTCTAAGCCAACATCCTAGCTGTTTTCGGAATTTCACATCCTTTACCACTAAGCGCATCCTTACTCGAGTAAACGAGCAAGAACCCCCCGTACTTCACTACAGTTCAGTACGGGAAATTTTCAATTTGAAATTTCCGTATTGAACATAGTGAAATACGGGAGAAATTTAGGGACCTTAACTGGCGGTCTGGGTTGTTTCCCTTTTGTCCATGAAGCTTAGCCCTCACAGACTGACTCGCAAGACTAACGTGTGGGAATTCGGAGTTTGGTTGAATGAACTAGACCGAAGTCACGTCCACTCATCCAGTAGCTCTACCTCCCACCGCTACTATCTTGCGGCTATCCCAAGAGATATTTCGGAGAGAACCAGCTATCACCAGGCTCGATTGGAATTTCTCCTCTAACCACAACTCATCCCCGAGTTTTGCACAGCTCGTGGGTTCGGGCCTCCGCATGGTGTTACCCATACTTCACCCTGGTCATGGTTAGCTCGCCTGGCTTCGGGTCTATTTCATATGACTAGCAGGCTCGTTAACAAAATCGTATTCTGCCTCGCTACGAAAAAGATTTTGTTAACGAGCCCTTCGCCGAGTTACGACTCGCTTTCGCTGCGGCTCCCCCCGCTCCACTTTCAAGTAAAAGTTTACAATTCAATCTACTTAGAAGTGAGGCGGGGTTAGCCTCGCCACATAAAATAACTCACCGGCTCGTTCTGCAAAAAGCACGCAGTCACCAACCGTGTCTCGCTGACGCTCGCCACTACGAACTAAAAACTAATAACGAATAACTAAGTGTCGAACATTAGTGAGACACGATCAGCTCCTACTCGTTGTAAGCGTACAGTTTCAGGATCTATTTCACTCCCCTAACAGGGGTTCTTTTCGCCTTTCCCTCACGGTACTGGTTCACTATCGGTCATAAAGAGTATTTAGCCTTGCCGGAGTAGTACCGGCGGATTCACACGAAGTTCCACTGGCATCGTGCTACTTAAGAATAGTTAACTCAAGAGTTCTAAAGGTTTTCGCTTACGGGACTATTACCTTCTTTGGTCGGGCTTTCCAGCCACATTCAGCTAACCCTTAAATTTTCTTACTCTTGCCCCGCCGAAGCGGGGACGTTATCTATCTTGCAACCCTCTTGAATATATTTTAATTCCAATGTAGAGGCAGGTTTTAAACCTGTCTCTACACGGAACAAAACAAAAAATCTTGAGTTTAGGCTTCTCCCCGTTCGCTCGCCGCTACTTAGGGAATGCTTATTAGTTTATTTTCCTCCAGCTACTAAGATGTTTCACTTCGCTGGGTACGCTTCGTTACCCTATGAATTCAGATAACGATAACGAGACATTACTCTCGCTGGGTTTCCCCATTGGGAAATCTCCGGATCAACGCCTGCTAGCGGCTCCCCGAAGCTTATCGCAGCTAACCACGTCCTTCTTCGCCTCTTTATGCCAAGGCATCCACTGTACGCCCTTGCACACTACCGCTTTCCGTATATTTGTAAGGGTTCTAATGAACCCGTACGAAACTGATTTTTATAGGTTTTAATCCCTACTTTCGTAAGGAAAAGTCTCCTACAAAAATCGTCTGACTAGCAATTTTAGTTAATTTTAGATGCTGGAACATAGCATGCTATGTTCCTATAAATTGTTAAAGTTCGATCTTTCTACAAGACTTACACGTTTGAGTACAGTTCTAGAAGCTGGAGGCGTTGAAATGTGCCAAACGCGTAAGTCTTTGTAAGAAAAACAAGCGACAAAAACAATAATACCTTTGCTTTTCTCGCCAGGTTTTCTTTTTTTTCAGGAGGTACCAATGAATTTCTCTAAGTTATCTCCTGAATGTTAGGAGTATTCATAGAGTAAATGTTAATGGTTATATAGAGAGTTACAGTGCATTAATAATCTATATCCTTTTTAAATATAGTCAAATCTATCTTAACTCTTAACTTTGTTATCGCCCCTATCAAGTATATATTGTTGCCCAATCAATAATAATGTAGACACCGTCCAATAAAGCGCGAGGCCAGCCGGGAAGCTCAAACCGATATAAACGGTAAGCAAGGGGAAGAAATAAAGCATTTGTTTGTTCATCATCTCGGTCATGTCCGGCATACCAGCATCGGCTGGTTTCCCCTCGGCTTTTTTCGTCTCCATGCCTTTTTCGCCTATCTCTTCGACTTTCTTCTTGGCTTGGATGGCAACCGTCATTTTTGTTTGAATGAACTGGGCTGCGCCCGCGATCAAGGCCAACATAAGCCCGCCCGCGCTGACCAAGGAAAACCCGCCGGGATCGAGTTTCAATAACTTGCCCAAATTAACGTCGGCGGATTTTTGTCCCAAGTCAAAAAGTCCCAGAAAGCTGGTGCTGAAATTGACCGGATGCTGTACCCAACTGTACAATTGGCTCGCATCGAGGTTGATTCCTGTTAAAAATACCCGATAAAGGGCAATAAGAATAATAAACTGTACAATCAGAGGCAGACAGCCAGAAGCTGGATTGAACTCATGCTCTTTATAGAGTGCCATCATTTCCTGGGTGAGTTTTTCTTTATCATCCTTGTGCTTATTTTGAAGTTCTTTCATTTTAGGCTGAATTTTTTTGAGCTTCTTTTGGTGTTCGAGTGATTTTTTGGCAACCGGATAAAGAACAAGCCGAACCAAAACAGTGAGCGCGATAATGGCCAAGCCAAAATCGCCGAAGATGTTATAAAAAAATATTAGGAGATTTAAAAGCGGACGATAGAGAAATTCGTGATATAGAGCGATCATGGTGAAAATATAAACTAATAACTAAGAGCGAAGAACTAAAAACCACAACTGAAAACCAAAAGCTTGAAATTGAAAGATATGAGTTTTAAATTACTTTTCTAGCTTATAACAGAAAAAATGAAACACCAAATCATTGGACAATTATTATAAATATGCTAATTTTTATTGATTCTTTAAAAACATCGAGCGGAAGGAAGAAAAGCTCATGGAAAGAGTTGGGAAAGCGAGGGATTGGATTCAGGAAAACATCAAAGTGCTTATGGGCGCAGGGGCTCTCGTGGTGGGTTTTCCTTGCCTTTTTTGTTCGTTCTTGTATCTTTCTGAAGGAGAGTTTTTTCTGAGTTTCTTGGCTTTTCCAGCTTCGGTATTCCTTATAGTAGGAGGGATACAATTTTGGAAGAAAAAGCCGAGTAGTTGAAATTTGAGCAGGTCATGCTCAGAACTTATTCCCCGGGACTTTGTGTTTCGGGGATTTTTTATTTTGTGATACGGTAATAATGTGATTTTGGAGTGCCGATACCTCCCCTTAAGTCCCCTCCTTGCAAAGGAGGGGATAATCAATGAAATAGTTGATTGTTTAGAATAAATTGGGGATAATATTTGTGCAATTTCAAACTTCAAATTAAAATTTTTTCTTTATGATCTCTAGACAACAAGCGTCGCAGGAATATACGGCGAAACAAATTCAAGTCTTGAAAGGTCTTGAGCCGGTACGCAAGCGCCCCGGCATGTATATCGGCGGTACCGGCGAGGAAGGCTTGCACCATTTGATTTGGGAGGTAGTAAATAACTCAATTGATGAGGCCTTAGCGGGATACTGCAAAAATATCACAGTCAAATTATTGCTCGACAATAAAGTGGCTATTGCTGATGACGGAAGAGGTATCCCGGTAGAGAAACATCCCCAAACCAAACTTTCCACACTCGAAACCGTGATGACCACACTTCACGCGGGAGGGAAATTCGGCGGCGGCGGATATAAAGTGTCGGGAGGCTTGCACGGAGTGGGAGTCTCGGTCGTGAACGCTTTATCTGAATATCTCTGCGTCCGGGTTGAGAGAGACGGCGCAATTTTCGAACAAGAATACAAAAGGGGAAAACCGGCAAACGGCGTAAAGAAAATAGGCGATTCGAAAAAGATGGGTACCGAAGTAATATTTACTCCCGATTCAGAGATATTTGCTGAAATAAAATGGGATAAAGAAAAAATTCTGGAGTACTTGCGGCATCAAGCATATTTAACTAGGGGAATAAAAATATCTTTCGCGGATTTACGGGATGTTTCTGATGTAGAGGCGACTCATGGATTGCCCCTACGGGAACACACTTACACCTTCTATTTCGAAGGTGGGATCGTGTCTTACCTCAAAATGCTGAACAGTGGGAAAGAAGTGAAAAATTCCCCGATGTTTATAGATAAAACCGAGGGCGGTACGGAAGTGGAGGTAGCGCTGCAATATAACGACGGACTCAAGGGCAAGATACTTCCTTTTACCAATAATATTCTTAATCCCGGAGGAGGAACTCATCTGGTCGGATTTCGCGTGGCTCTTACGAGGGTGCTCAATGATTATGCCAAGAAACAGGGCTGGGTCAAAAAGAAAGAAGACACTTTAACGGCGGATGACGTTAGCGAAGGATTAGTAGCTATCCTATCGGTCAAAATGTCCGCCGCGCCTCAGTTTGAAGGCCAAACCAAGGATAAGTTGGGTAACCCGGAAATTAAAGGAATAGTTTATCGAATCGTGAAAGCGGGAGCGGAGGAATATTTGGAAGAACATCCCCAAGACGCGAAGCAGATTTTGGGAAAGTGTTTGCTGGCTGCCAAGGCCCGCTTAGCCGCGAAAGCCGCTCGTGATACGGTTATTCGCAAAGGAGTGATGGAAGGGATGACCCTGCCGGGGAAGTTGGCCGATTGCTCTTCGCGGGACGCTGCGGAATGCGAATTGTATATTGTGGAGGGAGACTCGGCCGGCGGTTCGGCCAAACAGGGGCGGGACAGAAAGTATCAGGCAATTTTACCGCTGAGGGGAAAGATTCTTAATGTGGAGAAGGCCCGGTTGGACAAAATGCTCAGTTCCGAAGAGATAAAAAATTTAATTATTGCCATGGGGACGGGGATCGGCGATCAAATTGATAAGTCCAAGCTCCGCTACAACCGAATTATAATTATGACCGATGCCGACGTGGACGGAGCACACATTCGAACGCTGCTTTTAACCTTTTTCTACCGCAATTTTGAATTTCTGGTTACGGACGGACATTTGTACATCGCTCAACCGCCGCTTTACAAGATAAGTAAAGGGAAACAAAGCAGTTACGCGTACAGTGACGATGAAAAGGAAAAAGTACTGGCTGTTTTACGTGGCGCAACCCCTCCGGCCGAAGTTGGTTCAGGTTTGAAACCTGAATCGGAAAATTCTACAATTGCAGAAACAGAAGGTTCAAGTCACCCGCCTGCCGGACGGGCAGGGAGACTTGAACCAATGGGAGGAGCGGGGGAGGGGGTTGAAAGTGGTGAGGATACAAAGAAAATTGGCAATATAAACGTCCAACGTTACAAAGGTCTCGGGGAAATGAATCCCGGACAGCTTTGGGAAACCACCATGGACCCCCAAAACAGGGTGATGCTGAAGGTAAGTATGAAAGACGCCGAGCGCGCCAACAAAACATTCGAAACTTTGATGGGACAGGAAGTTGATCCAAGAAGGCAGTTTATTCAAGGAAAGGCGAAAGAAGTGAAGAATTTGGATATATGATACTTTCTGTTTCTAACGCTTAGTTCATAGTTAAGAAAGAAGAATGAAGAAAAACATTTAAGAATTTAGAATTTTTAATTCTAAACTATTTATCTTATTTCTTCATTTTTAACTTGTCCAAGACCGTGAAAGACAGCATTCTTGCCAATCTCAACGATCCTCAGAAAGAAGCCGTAAAACACCTATCCGGTCCGGCTTTGGTATTTGCCGGTGCGGGAAGCGGTAAAACTCGGGTACTGACGTATCGAGTGGCGCATCTCATTAGCGTTGGCATAAAGCCGAAAAATATATTGGCGATAACTTTTACCAACAAAGCGGCGCGGGAAATGATGGAGCGGATAGGGAAGATTCTAGGGGTAAATATCACCAGGAACGCGCCGTGGCGCGTTCCTGCGGAGAGCATACCAAATGTGGGGACTTTCCATTCCATCGGAGCCAGAATTCTTCGGGAGCAAGCCGAGAAACTTGGGTACACCAGCTCATTTGCTATTTATGATGCCGAAGATCAGCGCAAGCTGGTAAAATTAATCATGCGGGAGCTTGGCATAAGCGAAGAGCAGTTCCCTGTTGGTCGCATCCAGGACTTTATAAGCCGTGCCAAGGGAGAGCTTAACGAGTCTCAAAATTTTCTTGATAACCCGGAAAACTATTTCGAAGAAAAAGCCGGACAAATTTATACGGCCTATCAAAAAAACCTGAAAGATCTTAACGCGTTTGATTTCGATGATCTTATCACCGCTCCCGTGCTCCTTTTTGAAAAGGACAAAAATATCAAAAAATATTATCAGGATCAATTTCGCCACATACTTGTGGATGAATATCAGGATACAAATCGTGCCCAATACCAATTTGTAAAAACTTTGGGTGAAAATCACAGAAATATTTTTGTTGTTGGGGATGATTTCCAGAGCATTTATGGCTGGCGCGGCGCGGATCTGCGCAATATCTGGAGTTTTGAGGAGGATTATCCCGAAGCCAAAGTGATACTTCTGGAGCAAAATTATCGCAGTACCCAAAATATTCTTGACTCCGCTCACGAAATAATCTCTCGTAATCCCAAGCAGAAAAAGAAAAAAATGTGGACCGAGAAGAAAGAGGGAGAAAAAATAACTTTATACGAAGCGGATGACCAGCAAGACGAAGCAAAATTTGTAATTTCACACATAGAAACAACAAGGCAATATAATCCGGGGCTTCCGCTGGGGGAAATCGCGGTGCTTTATCGTACGAACGCCCAGTCCAGAGTTTTAGAGGAGGAATTCATAGAAGCCGGCATTCCCTACCACTTGGTAGGAGCGTTACGGTTTTACGCCCGCAAAGAAATAAAAGATATTCTCGCTTACTTGAGGTTGTTGGCTAATTCAAGAGACGAAATGAGCCTGCGCCGTATTTTTAACGTTCCCAAGAGATCTTTGGGCAAAGAGTCGTGGAAGCTGATAAAGAATGCTTCTGACCGGGAAAATAAGAAAGTTGGCGAGTTGCTGATGGATAAAAACAAATTCAAAGACCTTTTGGAAGAAAATCCACGTTTTTCCAAGTGGGGAAAGTTAGCTCTAGCGCTTGTAAATTTACGCGAATATATGGAAGAGCATACACTTAGCCAAACGCTAACTCAGCTCATCGCCGAGGTTGGCTATTCAGCCTATCTTGAAGAGGGTGATGTTTTGGGAACCGAGAGAATGGAGAACGTAAAAGAGCTGCTCACGGTTACTGAAAGATATGATATGGAGGGACCGGCCAAAGTTACGATAAACCAATTTTTGGAGGAGGTGGGCTTGCTCTCCGCGGAAGACAAAGACAGAATGGACCAACGCCAGCAGGTTCATCTCATGACCATGCATTCCGCCAAAGGATTGGAGTTTGATACCGTTTTTCTTACGGGAATGGAGGAGGGAATTTTCCCTCACAGCCGGTCACTGATTAATCCGGCGGAGATGGAAGAAGAGCGGAGACTTTGTTATGTGGGAATAACCCGGGCTAAGCGAAAAATATATCTCACTCGGGCGAGAAGAAGGCATTTGTACGGCAGTATTCAGGCCAATCCCTCCTCTCGTTTTCTGGATGAGATACCGGAGGAATTGGTGGAAGTTGTCAGCGGGCGGCGGGCGGCGGGCGGCGAAGAATCTTTACCGACCGTTGATCACTGTCCACTGGGTACCAATAGCGAACGAGAGGGTATTAGACTTTCTGTCAAAGTATCAAATGGAGAGCCGAAAACAAATAAATCAGTTAATATTTCATGGAAAGACGGCGACTCGGTTTTCCACGCCAGTTTTGGGAAAGGCGTTATCGTTAGCCAGGACGAACAGATTGTTACAGTCGCGTTCGCGGGAGCGGGAGTGAAAAAGCTGGACCGGTCAATCGCACCGATAAAGAGATTAAACGAAAGAAGACCGAGAAACCCAGTAGTTTGATAAGTTAAGAATGAAGATAGAAAAATTAAGATAAACAGTACCGTTAACTATTATCATGAAAATAATTGTACGTACTGACGGCGGTTCCATCGGTAATCCGGGTCCTTCCGCGATTGGCATAGTGATCGAATATGACGGCCAGAAGAAAACTTATGCCAAAGACATTGGGATGGGAACCAACAATGAAGCAGAATATAAAGCATTAGCTTTCGCCCTCAGAAAATTGAAAGCGCTTCTCGGCAGTCAAAAATCCAAAAAGGCTGATGTTAAGTGCTTCGCGGACAGCCAATTAATGGTGAACCAGCTCAATCATAAATACCACTTGAAAAACAAAAAAATAATCAGTTTATTTATTGAGATTTGGAATTTGATGCTCGAATATAAAAATGTGGAGTTTGCCCATGTGCCGCGGGAGGAGAACCGAGAAGCGGATGGGCTTGTGAGAAGCGTGATCGGAGGAGGAAAACAGAATAGCTTTTTTAAATAAATTCAAAATTCCAAGCTTAACCCCGCTCAAATAAAATCCCAAGGTATTTATAGTTGCGTGAAAGGTGGATTTTCACATTTTATCCAGTATTATCGGTTCTTCTTGCTTCTTCTCAAGGCCGGTTGCCGGCGGTCCCATTGGGAAATCTTCCGGATAAACAATAATTTCAGCTTTCTTGTCTTTGTCGAGAGTTACGCTGATTTGTATTCCTTCTTTCAGATCGCTCCATCCGCCCTTGCTTTCGTTAAGCATTTTTAACGAGGGATCGCCCGCCGCTTCTTTTCCGATCTCTTCCGCGGCGGGCGGAGTTTGGAGGTTGGAATTTTTGTTTGAGTCGGTTTCTTTTAATTTTTGGGCCAGTTTTTCCCTCATCTCTTCCGCTTTCTTTTCGTCAAAACCGGAATTTTTCTTGAGGACGGTGATGGAAGCCACGTTTCCCTTGCCTATTTCGTAATTAAGGTCAATGCTGGCGAATTGTTTCACGGTAATTTTATCCCCGGTGACGGAAGCTATTTTTCCGCTCATTATGTCGGGCAGTTTCTCTTTTTCGCTGATTATCACTTTCTCTCCCTGCTCCGCGCCGTTTGTTATGGTGCCGTTCGGAAAGCCGGGGAACGGCGAGGCAGCTTCGATTTTGGCCGGTTCGGAAGACTGGTCCGCGCCTTTCCTCCCCCCGATTTTATAGGAGGCGGCAATAATCAGGGCGATCAAGAGAACGATAATTATTCCCGCCAAAACCGCGATTAGCGGCTTGTTTTTGTTTAGAGATGCCAAATTTTGAGTGGTTAGATCCATCGCGGTGGATAGGTTAGAAATAATATTTTTAGTGTCCGCAATTGTAGGCCGCAAGGCAAGAGTCTACACAAGAAATTTTGGTACTGACAATTTCTTTGCCACCCAGAAAATCGGCTCCATTGCGCCAAGCGTAGCATTGGCAAGTATGATTCAAATGTATTTTGTAATCATTTGGATCTTTGGTAACCAAGTCGAAACTTCCAATAAGAAAAGAGCCGGGAGATTCACATATTGAAGTATCTAGGCTTTCTGTTGAGTGACCTCCTCCAGTAGTAGCCTTGAGGATGATTAAAATACCACTATTCCACTCCCACCAGCTGTTCTCCCCCGCCGGCCAAGCGCTGCGGCAATCCCCCGAAAGGCATAAAGTTGGCGTGTAAATTGCTCCTTCCACCGTGAGGTTGCCGTTTCCTCCCCATGCCTTGCTGACGATCGTTCCTCCCCTATTCAATAAATAAAGGTTCTCTTCTCCGAAAACGTGCATTCGGCCGGGGGAATAGAGAATACGGCTCGCTCCTAAAACTATATCTTGATTTGTATAAATCGATCCTTCCACCCAGAAATTGGCAGTGCCGCTGCCGTAGTTGAATATTTGCAAAGTGTGGTCTTTCGAGTCTCCCCAAAAAAGCCGGGCGTACCCCTGAAAATTGTCAAAGTAAAAATTATTTGCTCCTCCGGTGCCTCGCATTTGTATCTCCGCTCCTTCGCCGGAATTATCCTGGCCTCCGATAAGTACCGTCCCCGCGTTATTGCTCGAAAGAAAGCTGCTGCCGGCCACGTCAAGTTTTTGAGAAGGGGAAGTCGTTCCGATCCCGACGTTCCCCGTTACCGTGAGACCGGTCCCCACTCCTTGGCTATCCCCCACTTCCAATCTTCTCTGTCCGGAACGAATTCCCGATCCTCCTCCGGAAAGACGAACGTAAGCTTCCGACTCTCCGGAATTATGAAATTGCAGCCAAGACATCATTCCCGTTCCTGAAGAAGCTTGATCTAAAGATAAATTGGGCTGCTGGGAAGCGCAGCACTGGGAAGAGCCATTTACTCCCAGATCCAGAAAACCCTGTTTCAATTGTGGCTGTGATCCGGTATTTAACGGAGCGGCGATATTGCCTCCCGGCGGCAGCTGGTTTGGTTCCACCCACGCGTTGGCAAAAGAAAAGTTGAAACCCAAAGCAATCGCAAAACCCAGAACACAAACACCGGTCCGATGAACAGACTGCTGAAAAATAGTTCGCATTATTATTGGTTCCACTTTACCGTATCTTTAACGTCCACCGTGGCCGGTCTGCATATAACAGCGCTGCTGCTGTTTTCACTGTCTTTAACGGAGGCCATCACTTGCATTTGTCCGGATTCGATGATCTTTATGGTTATTTCCCGGCCTTTTGGAGAACCTTCAATGTTGTTGGATTTGTCAAGTTTCCAGGTGATTAGACCGCTGAGATTGCCGCTTTCGGTTCTCGGACCTGTAACTTTCGCTTTTATGGAATCGCCTATATTGGCGGTAATTTTGTCGGTGTAAGTGGTGCCATCGCCGCTTACTTCAACGCTGCAGGAGCTCCAGCTCTCATCTTTTACTCCCTTGACCAGAATACTCGTTCCTTCGTTGTTAACACACTCGCCGGTGCCGGTGTTGCCGTTTTTATCTTTGTATTCAAAGGAAGCTGCGGGCGCGTAGGATTTTCCCTCTTTCGAATAAGCGCAGGTCTGATTGTCGATCGTCGGATCAATCTGGCTGGCCGGATGAGATTCGGTAATCCCCACGTTTTTGTCGCAGTGCCAGGTGTATTTGGTGGGGGTGGCTCCTCCGAGCACCTTGGCTTGAAAGGTAACTTTTTCCAAGGGATTCACCGCGGTTATGTCCGGCGTGGGCTGAATTCGGGTTACCCGGCAGCTTCCCGCCGCGATTACGCAGTTGGGGTATCCGTAGCCCGGGCAATAGGGCATACAGTACGGACTGACGCAGCAATCGCCATCGTAAGAACATTTGGTATTGCACCGACCGTCCACTCCGCAACAATCCGCGCAGTCGAGGTCGCAAGGGGAACAGCCTATGACGCATGTTCCGTTATTGTCCATGCAGCAATCGGGATCGGGCGGGTTGCAGTTCGGATCACACCTATTATCATTGGGTCTGCAAAAACAATCAGGATCGGGAGGATTACAATTGGGATCGCATCTGTTATCGTTAGGCTTGCAGCAATCGGGATCGGTTCCCGGCGGACAGTTCGGATTACAGACGCCGTCCGGCTGTGAACAGTTATCCGGTATGACGGTTACCAAGAAAGGGTAGTTGGTTGTCCATTCAGGTATTGAAGCTCTTGATTCTATGGAACCGTTGTTAATGCCGATGCCTTTGCCGATATCGCATTTTATATTGTAGTGCGGAGATTCAAAAACCACTTTGCAGAATGATCCCGCGTAGTCAATCGGCAGACAAGTCTTGGTGGCGGACCAAAAGTATGATCCGGGGAACTCCACCCATTGCCAGTAGCGCTGGTGGGCTTGGGTAGGTTTAGCCCGAAAAGCCAGCTGATAGATGCCGGCGGTGCCGGGAGCGACGCAAGTATTTCCTTGGCAGGCCATTCCCGAGGAAATAAGTTCACTTGCGGGTTTTCCGAATATCGCCGGAGCGTATAATTTGTTGATAATATAGCTTCCCGTTTGATTAGCATACACCCATCCGCTCCTGTTGGGATTGTCTACGGCCAATTGTTCTTCCCTGCAGCCGTTCAAGTTGCTCCAGTCGTAGTCGTCTTTTCGGTTGAAAACATCTTGGACGGACACTTGAGGGGTGCCAAACCATTTGCCGGAGGTGCTTCGCCACTCGGCTTGGACATCCAGGAGAGCCACTATCTCTTCGCCGCTATAGACGGTATTATTCACGTCGGCCAAGGGAACCAATATTCCGCCGCGTTTTACAGCGTACCGGACGTTATAATTATAGTCGAGCGGGAAGGGGTTTAAGCCGTAAAAAAACGAACCAAACGCTTTATTGCCCCACGGGTTTGAACTGGAAAATTCGACATAAGAGGATAACGCGATATCTTTCTGCATATAATTCACTCCTCCGTCCCAAAGTTCAAAATTTACCGTTTCCGCCTTCGCGTTTGGGATGCCAAAGGCCAGTAAAACGGTTAAGGTTGGGAGAATAATTTGGAAAAACCGCGGTGATAAATTAACCAAGTAACGCATCGTATTTTTTTGAATATTTATTTATGAATTAGAAAATATCATAAAAAGTAGCGGTAGACTGTTATCCTTTTTTGGGATTATTTAGAGTATTTTTAAGCTTATTCTTGTTTTTTCTTGCTTTTACGGTGAAAAAAGTGACGACGGCGATTAGGATAAGAAAAATAGTGATTAAAATCGGCGCTGCTTTTCGGAAGCCGGTTACTGGCGAATAAGCGGGATCCGCGACTAAAACTTGCAGTTCTTTGGGAAGCTCGGTTTTTATCGGAGAAGCGGGAATCTTCGGCTTACTATTACAAATAGAAGGATTGAATTTCCCGCAATCATAATCTTCTGCGGAGGAGTCTACTAATTTTCCCGCGCTGTCGTATAAATCGGTGGTCAGCCGGACTTTTCCGTAGTTTGCGCCGGGCGTGAATTCTTTGGCGACCGCCGTCATTTCACTGGGAATATCTCCCTCATAGACGCTTTGGGAAATTGTTTCTCCCCCTTCATTTTTTAAAGTCATTACCACTTTGCCATTGCTCTTGCTGTCTCCGGCGTTGTGAAAGCAGGTGAACATTACGTTTCTCCCCCCTTGCGCCAAAGGAAAAGAAACCAAAGAGGAGTAACCCAACCGGGGCTGGGATATTCCGTTAATCGTCGGGCGAACATTGATCGTCGTTTGTCCTTCTTGGCTGGTCGCGGTCAGTTGGAGCAGGTAGACTGAATACTCCGGTTTGGAAATCGTATAGACTGCTTGTTGTTTCTGGCCCGCGGGAATCGTAATTGTTTCGGTAGAGCTGGAAATTAAATTTTTCGCGTTTAAGTCGTCCCAATAGAAAAGATCCTTTTTCAAGCTAACCACGGTTTCGGTGTCAGTGGGATTCCAAAGGGGAACGCTTATTTCAATGGCTCGATCCCTTTTGGCGGGCTCGTTGAGAGCGCGGAAATTATATTTTTTGTCGTTGACTTCCGCTTTGTCCTTGTCAAAATAAATTGCCTTGCTTGCCGTCCCGTCAATCCGGAAGTTGGTTGTTCCGCCGGGCACGGCCACTTGAAAAGGCAGTCCGGAGAGGTAGTATTTCCCCGCCGCCTCAAAGAAAAATTGGGCCAAATATTCTCCCTTGGCTAATCCCGCGGGCAGCTTATATTCGAATTCCAACTCTTTTTGTTGTTTGGCGGACAAAAGAATATTTTTTAGTCCCACGAATTGGCTTATCTGGAATTCCCCGTTCTTGGCTTGCGCTCCTTGTTGATCGCGGCGGTATATTTTGACGTATATTTCCCCATTCACGACGGGGTGGTCGTTTTCGTTGGTGACTGTTCCTTTGAACTTGACAAGGTCTCCCGAAAGATAGGTGTATTTTTCAGGGGAGAGATTCAATTTAATGCTGCCAAATTTGTAGTATTGGAAGCAGTCGATCACAGGAGATTGGGAAGCCGGAGAAGGCTCCTTTTCGGATTGGGCACGAGCGTGCGGGAATCCCCAAAATAACCCCGCCATCGCGGCTGCCGTGGCGGCGAAGAGAAAAACTGCCGAACCGTTTTTTTGTTTTTTCATTTTCGATTGTTTATTTTTTCTTTTAAATTCCTTTTATTTTATTTGGGGAAAACAGATATTGCAAATTTTGTTTTCCAAGTTTTCCAATTTTTTTGTCACTTATCTTACTCCGAAATCAAAACCCTATCCCACCACTAAAAAAAACTGCCGAAATCACAGTCTATGGTGTTTCTCATAATTTCAAACTTGCTGCAGGCTTCTACGCAGGAAGTTGAGCAATTGACGGTGCCGGTGTTCGATTGCTTGCAGGTAATCAAAGTAGAAAGCGTACCTTTTACGGTATCAATAAGGGAGCTTTTGTTAATAGTGGCCGTCCATTTGGGGAAAGCGTTGCCATTTTTTCTGGAGTAGCAAGCGCAATCGTTGTTTAAATAATAAGAATCGCTCGGGCGGAAAATGTTGTGGTCGCCCCTTTCGCTGGGATTATGGGTAACAAGGTCGAAACTGCAAATATAGTCATAGGGAAAGGTATAATTTTGGCAAAGAGGGTCAGAATAATAATCTGAAAACGATAATACTTGACAGTTCCAAGACCATGTGTCCCAGCCGGATTTGCAATCCGATCCGAAACAAAGGTTATTTGTGTAAATTGCTCCTTCCACCGTGAGGTTGCCGTTTCCTCCCCATGCCTTGCTGACGATCGTTCCTCCCCTATTCAATAAATAAAGGTTCTCTTCTCCGAAAACGTGCATTCGGCCGGGGGAATAGAGAATACGGCTCGCTCCTAAAACTATATCTTGATTTGTATAAATCGATCCTTCCACCCAGAAATTGGCAGTGCCGCTGCCGTAGTTGAATATTTGCAAAGTGTGGTCTTTCGAGTCTCCCCAAAAAAGCCGGGCGTACCCCTGAAAATTGTCAAAGTAAAAATTATTTGCTCCTCCGGTGCCTCGCATTTGTATCTCCGCTCCTTCGCCGGAATTATCCTGGCCTCCGATAAGTACCGTCCCCGCGTTATTGCTCGAAAGAAAGCTGCTGCCGGCCACGTCAAGTTTTTGAGAAGGGGAAGTCGTTCCGATCCCGACGTTCCCCGTTACCGTGAGACCGGTCCCCACTCCTTGGCTATCCCCCACTTCCAATCTTCTCTGTCCGGAACGAATTCCCGATCCTCCTCCGGAAAGACGAACGTAAGCTTCCGACTCTCCGGAATTATGAAATTGCAGCCAAGACATCATTCCCGTTCCTGAAGAAGCTTGATCTAAAGATAAATTGGGCTGCTGGGAAGCGCAGCACTGGGAAGAGCCATTTACTCCCAGATCCAGAAAACCCTGTTTCAATTGTGGCTGTGATCCGGTATTTAACGGAGCGGCGATATTGCCTCCCGGCGGCAGCTGGTTTGGTTCCACCCACGCGTTGGCAAAAGAAAAGTTGAAACCCAAAGCAATCGCAAAACCCAGAACACAAACACCGGTCCGATGAACAGACTGCTGAAAAATAGTTCGCATCGTCAACTTATTATATATTTTGGAAATACAGTTTTAAGTGATTTGATTATTTAGAAAGCTTATTCTTCGGGAAGTTTTGGCGGGCTCATGTCGGAATCTCGGGGGTAGATGATTAAAACCCTCTGCCCCTTGCCGTTCAACTGGACGCCCGCCTGCGCACCGGATTCGATTTTTTCCCATGCAACAGTTTCTTCAATGATTCTTTTTAGAGCGGGATCCTCCAACAATTTTTTTGTTTCCTCTTTCGGTTTCGCGTTCGGTTTCGTTTTGGAATTTTCTATTTCCGCCCGCGTGTTTTCTAGCACTTTATTGGCCTTCTCTTCATCAAATTCAGAGTTTGGCTTGAGGGTTATGATTTGGTCTATGTCTCCCTTTTTAATTTCATATTTAAGGCCGGTTCGCGCGAACTGCTTTATTACGATTTTCTCTTTGTCGATCGAATCGACTGTTCCGGTAATCAGAGAGGGTTGTTCTTCTTTATTCTTTATAGTTATCGAGTCGGCGCCATCGTTCGGACCGGAACCTCCCGTGGAGTTCGCGGAAAGCGAAGCCGGATCTCCAAACGTCTCGTTGGAATTTTCGGCGCCGTTTGACCGGTAGACTGTTTTGAAACACAAAAGAGCCACCATAAACAACAACAAAACAATAATCACAACCAAAAGAAAAATTATTTGCTTGCTTCGGTCCATTTTTATTTTTTTGGTTAGGATATCGGCTGCTTTTAATGATAGGAATATTTTCCGAAAGTGTCAACCGCATCATTTTCCGTAGAAGCAGGATGTCGCCCTGTTCCTACAAAATTTTCATTTTCCAAAAAATATCGAGATATAATTTTGCGGGAGGATATAAAATCTTGTTGCCTTACGACTTTTTAACCACCAGCATATAACTCTTTTTATCCGGCTTTCTTAATCTCGCGAGCTCTCTTTTCTGTTCGGGCGTAAGACCGGAGGTAAATTTATTGAGCGCGGAAGCGTCTACTTTCATGACCGAAAGGGGATCTTTTTTCCATTGCTTCAACGTTTTTGCCACTTCTCCAGCGTCGTATTTATAGGTTTCGCGCAGCTGCCGCAGAATATTTCCTTCATCGGTGAAAAGCTGGCCCAGTTTCTCGCTTTCCAAATATTCACCGAGCTTCGCTCCCAATTCCGCTATTTCTTTTTCCAACTCCCGTTTTTTACCCTTCAAAGAAATATACTTTTTGCCTATTTCCTGGGCCTCTTTTTCTTTTATTTTTTCACTTTTATTTTTTATCTTGAACTTATGACTCCACAATGGACAAATTTTCTGATAGTCGCACCAGTCGCAAAGGGCGTTTAGATGAGGTTCAAACCGTTCTTCTTGAGCGGCTTCTTCCACTTTTTGGATAATCGCGAGGATTTGTTCGTCTATTTTTTTAAGGTCTTCTTTTGTCCGGGTGGTGCTGAGCCGCAGGCCGTGGCGCAGGTAATTTAAAGATAAACGAATATCGGTCGTGTCATCCAGTTTTTCAAACAAAGACGGCCATTGGGAAATAAAAGCCCGGAGATAGATACTGAGCTGCAAGTCGTTGTCAATTTCCTTTTGCGGTGGAATTTTGCGGCTGGTTTTATAGTCAATTATTTCAAAACCGTGATCGGTTCGGTCAATTCGGTCAATGGCTCCCCCCAACGTATGGTCCCCGACTTTCACGATAAAGCGGTGCTCAAGAGCGATGGATTTTTTCTTTTCTTCTTCTGAAAGGGAGCTCAAATAAGAATTCAATATGCCTATTCCGTCTTCGAAAAATCCCCTTCCCCCCTCTTCTCTTTGGAAAGCCCCGTTGTCCCAGTTTTGACTGAAGAAATTGATCACTTCCTCTTTGTTCGGATAGCCTTTGGAAGAAGGCGTGTGGGCGTATTTAAGTGTCCGGTGAATCAATGATCCGAAAGCCTGCTCCGGACTTTGGGGAGTCTTAATCCTATCAATCGCTTGATATTTATACTTAAGGGGGCAAGTGAGAAAAGTGGATAGGGCTGAGTAAGAGGTATGCACTGTTGGAATGTAAAATTTTAAAACTAAAATGTAACAGCCAAAACTCAAAACTAAAAGCCCGAAGCATTCGCAGCTTTGGCATTTTAGTTGTGGCTCTTACATTTTACATTTAAGTTTTAGGATTAATAAAATCCGACACGAATACACTCAGAGCGGCGGTAATTGGAATTGCCAAGATTATTCCCAGCGGTCCGGCCAATTTCAGGCCGATGAGAATCGCGATGATCACCGCGACGGGGTTTATTCCCACTACCTGTTTCATAACCAGAGGCGCGAGAAGATGATTCTGCATTTGCTGAAGGATTAGATAAAGAAATAAAGTCAAAACGGCGATAAAAGGGCTAACGCTTAAGGCCACCAACACTCCCAACGTCGCCGAAAAAGTTCCTCCCACATAGGGAACAACTTCAAAGATGGCGGCCATGATCGCCAAGAGCAGCGCGTAGGGGACGTTGAGCAGTGTAAGGCCGACATAAACAAAAATTCCCATGATTATATTTAGTGCCATTTGCCCCAAAAGCCAGTATCCCATTTTTTGCTGGATGCGTTCGACCAAAGTAATCGCGTAATCTTCATGCCGTTTTGGGATCAAAGCCTTTAAAAAATTGCCGACGCTCTTTTTTTGGATACTTAAAAAAAACGCTAGGGAGAAAATCGCGATAATGTCAACAATCCCGACAATGAAAGAGCCTGCCTGGGAAAAAATATTCCACCAGTTCTCGTTGAGGCGGCTGCCCAGCTTCAGAAGAAAGTCGGTTTTTTCCTGCTGGAGAAACGATCCTCCGTCGCTGCCGATGAAATATTGGAACTTTTCTTGCAGGAAAACCAATTTTTGCGAATAAACGGGAAGATTTTGGGATAGCAGCTTTATCTGATCAGAAACGGCGGGAACCAGAAGCGAGAGCAGATAGAACAAACCGCTAATAGAAATTAAATAAATCGCGATAACCACCAAGCTGCGGGGGAGGTGCAACCTTTCCAAAAAATCCACCAAGGGAGCGATGGCGGAAACGATTATAAAAGCGACAAGAGCGATTACCAGTACTTCGCGTATGTAGTAAAGAAAAAAGACCCCGAGCAGAATCAGCAAAGCCCGAAAAATTGTATTGGAATCAATTGTAACTATGACCTGAGGCTTCTTCTGTTTAGCTATGGAAATATTTTATTGATCACGGGAGCAGAAACACGCTTTTATCATATTCATCCATGTTTTATTAAAATAGGGCAACAAATTGATGAAGTTTAGTTTTTATCGCCATTCCAATCTTTCTCGAGAGTGCACGGTTGAGCAGTCGCACTCGACGATTTCTCCGTTTATGTTGACGTTGGCACAAACGGTAGTGTCTGCCCCACTGTTAGGCCAAAACTCCAAACCGTTGTCCGAATATTCACTAGAATCGTCCGCAGGGTCGGTAAAATCAGATTCGGAGTTCGTATTGGTGTTAAATTGAGTTCCGCCTTCCAAACTCCATTCTATGTTGCCATCGGCGATGCCATGGCCCGTCACTTGGGCTTCTCCTGATTCGCCTTTGTCCAGAGTGGCATTTGTTTGGAAATCGCTACTGTCGGAAGGGGTGACCGACACTTCGCATTCCCGTTTTTCTATGACTGTCACGCTGATTTTTTCTTCACAGATCCATTCTTCGGAGTCCGTGTCGAAAATCTTGAGTGAAGGGGTGAAAGTTCCCGCCGTTGGATATTCGCACTTTATTTCTTTTCCCTTTTGGGGGGTTTGCGCCGAATCTCCGCAAAGCCACTGGAAATTATTTGGATTTCCTTCGTCAATATCCAAATTTTGGGAATAAGCCAGAAAATAAAATTCTTTTGTCTCCCCTTCTTCCTGATAGACTGTCGCGGAAGGAGACAAGCTTGCGTCCAGGCTGGTCGCGCAAAAGCTGTTGGCGGGAGGTTCGCCGCTGATAAAGATTTTTCCCTCGCTAAAATTAATCCAACCCAATCCGGGATTATCGAGAAGGCTGGCCGAATCCGCTCCCGCGGACCATGCAAAACCGTGGACTTTACTCTCGCTATCCGTGCAGACATAATAATAATTTTCGGTTGCTCCGCCGCAAGAATAATTATTGGGATTTTCGGGAGATTTAAAATGGGTCCAAACCGTCGGATATCCACTAAGCCCGAGGTCCATTTTGGCCCAGCCGGAAAAATAACCCTCGATTCCGGTGCCGTCCGGTTTTTTATTCCACCTCGCGAAGTGGCAGTCTCCAGCCCCGAAGCAGTTGCCGGGCAATGGTCCTTGGTTAAACCTGATCCAACCAAGGGAGGGATTATCCTGCTGGTCAAAAAAGTCCTCAAACTTGTCATTTTGGTTCCCGACCCCCAGCCAGGCTGAACCGTCAAGTAATCTGGTGTTTCCTCCGTCCTCACTTTCTTGCAATAAAACTCCATATTGCTCCCCGTTTTGGGCAGTTCCGTTAAATTTAATCATCCCTGTAACGGGAGGATCGTCGTTGAGGTTCCCGGAACCTACTTGGTTGCCAACCCAAGCAAAGCCGTCGAAATTTAAAACAGCGGCCCTTGCGATTCTGAAGCCTGCTCCGATTTCAAATAAAATAAGCAATAGAGCAGTAAAGAGAATTCTTGTTTTCATTTCCCTGTTAGATTTTGATTTTTCGGGCCAGTTCTCCAATAATTGGCAGTTCCTTCATTTCTCCTTTGGCGACATTGATAAGTCCCATAATCATGAAAATGATGCCGAGTATGGAAACGGCTGGAGCGATAAGAAACCATCCGAGAAAAGGGATGAATCCGGAAACCCATGCGATGACAAACCAAGCGATAAACAGAACCAATCCTTGTTTGGCGTGAAATTGGGCAAACTTGCTTTCTCTTTTGGCAAACAAAGGTACGAGTGCCAGAATTCCCAAATAGCTGAGGAAAGTGATTGCTTTATTTTCCTCGACATCTTTGCTGGAAGGCGCTTCGCTGGGAGCGGACTCTGTTTTCTTGGGTTCTTCTTTTGTTTCTTTGGACATTAATTAAGATTTACGATTTACGATTTAAGAATAGTCAGAATATTAAGTGACGTCCTTCCCAAATCTCAAATCATGATTCTTTAATCTACTCAGAACTCCACCTTCACATTCTCTCTTTCCTTCGCCTCGGCTACTTCAAAAAAATCAAATTTCTTGAATCCCAGCATCCCCGCTATCATATTATTAGGGAAAGTCTCTATTTTAATATTGAAATCCCGAACGTTGCCGTTGTAGTAGCGTCTCGACTGCTGGATAGTCTCCTCTATTTGTGACAGTTGTCCTTGGAGGTCCAAAAAGTTTTGGTTGGCTTTAAGTTCGGGATAATTTTCCGCTACGGCGAACAAGCTTTTTAAAGTCTCGGTCAACATATTATCCGCCTTGGCTTTTTCTCCCGGAGTATTGGCCTGCATCGCGGTGCTGCGAAGTTCCGTCACTTTTTCAAAGGTCCCTTTCTCATGTTTGGCGTATCCTTTTACTGTTTCAACCAAATTAGGAATCAAATCATAACGTCTCTTGAGCTGGACGTCAATATCGGCCCATGCCTCTTCGGTCTTATTTTTAAGGAGGATGAGGCTGTTATAGACACCAACTGCAAAAGCTAGAACAACTATAATTACTGCTAATATAATCCAAACAATCATTATCGAAAGTTAAGAGTTAAAAACTGTTTTTATCAATTCTTCTATCTTCTTTCTTAACTGTCGAATATTTTCCCTGTTTTCTTGTCTTATGTCAAATTTTCAATGATACTAAGAAAGTCCCATTTTGCTTTTCATTTTTATCTCGTGTCTCCTAAAAACAAAATTATTCGCAAACCGCTTCGCAAGAGTCCTGCGACAACCGGCAATCGTCAGGTCCTATACCGTTCAAGTACGGGGCGTGCCCCGTATCGTTCTGGTGCGGGGCGTGCTGACGTTACCCTTATTCTGGTCACGTTCGCTCTGGTGGTTTTCGGCTTGATTATGATTGCCTCAGCCGGTATCGCCCGTTCCATGGCCGTCTATGACGAACCTTATTATTTTCTCACTCACCAGTTTCTCTACGGTTTTTTGCCCGGCATGGCGGTCTGGTTTTTGTTTCAACGGCTGGACTATCACATCTGGGAAAAATGGGCGCCGTTCTTTTTTCTGATAACAATTGTTTTATTGATAGTCGTGTTTATTCCGGGGATAGGAACGACATTCAAGGGTGCCCAGCGCTGGATTAATCTGGGCGGGCTTTCTTTCCAGCCCACCGAGCTTTGCAAGTTGTCCCTCATAATTTATTTGGCGGCATGGCTTTCTTCCAGCCGTCAAAAAGTGCACTCCTCCGTCAATGGTTTTTTGGGATTTGTTTTTATTTTGGGTCTTCTGGGGGTAATAATTATGAAACAGCCGGACATGGGAACCTTGGGCGTTATTACGGTGATTGCTTGCGCCATGTATTTTATTAGCGGCGCGCGTTTTATTTTTTTGGCTGCCCTTGTCGCCGGAGGGCTGGGTTCTTTTTGGGTGCTGGTTAAAGCCGCTCCTTACAGAATGCAGCGTCTTATGTCCTTTTTGGACCCCTCTTTCGATCCGCAGGGAATAAGTTATCAAATTAACCAAGCCCTCATCGCTTTGGGTTCGGGAGGGATTAAAGGAGTGGGATTGGGCCACGGCCGGCAAAAATTTAATTATCTGCCGGAGCCGGTGGGAGACTCCATATTTGCGATTTTGGGGGAAGAAATGGGTCTGATCGGGTGTGTCTTTCTTATCTCTTTATTTCTTGTTTTGGCTTGGAGGGGGTTTTCCATCGCGAGGCGAGCTCCGGATATGTTCGGCAAACTTATGGCTTCCGGTATTACTTCATGGTTTATCTTCCAGGCTTTTATCAATATAGCGGCCATCTCAGCTTTGATTCCGTTGACGGGGGTTCCTTTGCCGTTTGTGAGCTACGGCGGATCAGCGCTAATTTTTTCCATGGGAGCGATGGGAATACTTCTCAATATCTCAAAACAAACAGTTAAGAGTAAATGATTTTGAAAATTTCCAAATCCCAATTTCTAATTTCTAATTTTCAATAAAATCCCAAACCTAAATACCGAATTGGATTTAGGGCTTAGGATTTTATTTGTCATTTGGATTTAAAATTTTGGATTTATCAGTGTATTCTCCTCGCGATTTCTATCCACTTCTCTACCGGAAGTTCCTGCGCTCTGATATTTTCAGGAATTTTTAGCTTATTCCAGATTTTTTCCACGGTGTCGGCCGGATAAACATTCTGTAAATTTTTTTTAAGCTTCTTGCGTTTTTGGGAAAAGCCGACGCGAATGACTTGGCGTAATTTTTTTATTTCGATTTCTTTGGGGCAAGATATTCCCTCTAATTTTATCAACGCGGAATCGACTTCCGGCATCGGGTAAAAATAAGCTCGGGGGAATTTAGAAACGATTGTACATTTCTGCGTACATGCCTGTACTAGCACTGCCAGGGAATTTAAATCTCCCGGTTGGGCGCAGATTCGTTCAGCTACCTCTTTCTGAATAGTAAGCACTATGGAAGTTGGCAGGAAGTTTCTTTCCAGTAGCCTTTCGATTGTCGGAGAAGTAATCTGATAAGGCAGGTTGGCTACAACCTTATATTTTCCACTCAAGAAACCCTGACTTTTCAAAGTATTGGGAAAAAGCATATCCAAAAAATCAGTTTGAAGTATCTTTAGTCGGCTAATTATTCTTTCTTTATCGAAGCGTTCATGTAGAACTAAAGCTAACCGACTGTCTTTCTCTACTGCCAAAACTGAAGCCCCCTTCGCGAGAAGTTTTTCTGTGAGTATTCCTGTTCCACTGCCGATTTCTAATACTTTATCTCCGGGTTTCAGACTGGCAGCAGTCATAATCTTTTTTAAAGCGCTGTCCGAAATCAAAAAACACTGGCCGAGACGTTGATTCGGCTCGACATTATATTTTTTAAGCCAATAAGAGAGATCAGATTTAAGAGAAGGCATGTGGGCAGATATAAAATTTCCAAATCCAAATTTCAAATGTCAAACAAATTTCCAAATCCAAAATCCGAAAATTTCTTTTTTATCATCCTTTGGTTAAACCGGGGAATGACAAAGACTATAGTGGGACTTGGGCTTTCCCTTCGATAATGTTTTTGATCTCAAGGGCCGCTTTTCCCGCTTCGTTTTTCTTGTTTTCCACTACGAAGTCCACTCCTTCGTGCCACCACTTGTTTAATGTGTTGGATCGCTTGGCCATAAGCGCCATGGCGGCGGGCACCGCGTTTCCCTTGCTTTCGAAGTGCTGGTAGAGATCTTCCGCGTTGAGTCCGTTAATAAGGATTACACTCGCGTCGGGGTATTCATTCTTGACCGTCTCCAGCCACTTAAGGTCCAATTCCCAAACGATGGGATTTCCGCTTGCTTTCGCGCTTTTGATTTCGGAATAGGTAACTCCAACCAAGGCGTCTCTTTTTTTAAAAGACAAAATAAAGCTATCGCTTTCCGCCAGCTCTTGAAATTTCTGCCAGTCTATTTTTTGACCCTTCTCTTCGCCCATATCTCGGGTGGAAAAATAATTCACCCAATAAAAAGGCAAGATTTTTTCCAGCTCTTTTATTACCCTGGTTTTCCCCGATCCTTCCGCGCCGGCGACGATGAACAAGTTATTTTGAGCCACAATGGTTATTAATAAGTTATTAATAAATAGAAAAATAGAAAAAGAATAGAAAAATAGACGATGAGAAATCTCTACTTCCCTATTCATCTATATTATCTGTTCGAAATTATTCCTGCGAGAAATATTTCTTATTAATATCCCTTTCGCGGTCTTTGAGCTCGGCTATTTTCCCTTTGTTCCACATGGATGTCTTGGAAAAATATCCGGTAACTCGGGTGATCGCGTACACGTTGTCTGAACCGCAATGGGGACATTGGGTAATAAGGTCCTGCTTGCTTCGGGTCTTTGCTTCGGCCATAGTTTTTTATTTTAATATTTATTTATTAAGAATGATCGGCTATGTTATTTTAACTCGAAAAGATAATTGGTCAAATTTCTAATTAAATTTTGCTTTATTTGACGAAGTTATCATCAGTGCCAGGAAAAACCACGCGAAAGCCAGAAAAATTGAAGCGTTGAACAAATTGACGATTATAAATCCGATTGTTCCAGCTAAAACCAGTGCAGCTCTCCGCGGATTATCTTTGAACAGGAGTAATCCTTTTCCCAGCAAGTAGACTATCAGTCCCACTATTAATCCCAGTCCGCCCAATCCGGCGCTGGCCCACCATTCCAGGAACAAATTATTAGCGTTGTGTTGATAATTTGTGTTAATGAGGGTGATCCCCAGTCCGTTGCCCAAAATCGGATGTTTTCTGATCGTGTCCCATGTGCTTATGACTTTCTCCTCCCGGCTTGCCACGTTTTCATCATCCGCGTACTCTTCTTGAATTTGGTATCCTTGATTTCGGTAAGCCTCTTTTTCTTCAAGATTTATTTTGATTTTTTCTTCCGTTTCCGGTTTTACGGCTAGCGTAACTATATGCTCCCTTAAGAAAATACTGCGGAAACGATCCGGGATATTAAAACGGGAAAGGTGAAAAATGTTGATTAGGACGAGGGAAACAACAATTAGAGAGAAAAAATAACCCGATTGCAGGAATAGGGATTTGCCCCGTTCAAAGAGGACTGTAGTCCTGTTCCTACACGCTTGGTAAAAACAAAGCATTAATATTATTCCCATCTCTCCAATTAACGCCAGCCAGCTAGCGCGGGCGACGGTGATGATAAGAGCGGTAATACCCATAAGCGTCAATGAGTAGATAAAATATTTGTTTTGCAGGAACCTCTCGACAGGTTCAGGGCAAGCTAAGGCGCTGTCCCGTTCTCGAACGGGACAGCGCCTTGTTCTCACATAGACCAAGAACGGCACTAATCCCAACGCGAAATACATTCCCAGCCAATCCGGCTCGGGAAAAAAGGCGTTAGGTCGGGCGGCCATAACTTCAAAATTAGTTATTCCCAAATCGAAAGCGATGTTTTGATAAATCGCGTAAATAGAGCTGATTAAAATACCAATCAAAAGCCCCATGTACGTTTCTCGACGATATTTTTTTAGGTTCATTTCAAAAAAGACACCCAGCACGATAATCGTGGCAAGCACGATAAGTTGTTTAAATGAGTACGATTTTAACGGAGAATTTATTATCCCCAAGGCCGAAAATAAAATTAAACCTGCTCCCAACCACAGGATCTTCGATTGTTTGAGCCATGCAAAACCATTTTTATATAAATCCCATAACAGTAATAGGCCTCCCGCGATCGCGGCCAGCATCCAAAGCTTAATACCGCTTCCGGCGGCTTGAAAGATATTTAGTTCGAGCGCGAGAGATAAAACGGATAAGAATATTAATGGCTTTTTAATTTTTTTCAAGAAGTACATATCTTCTTTATTAATTTTATTACAGTCTTCCTCCTTTGTGTTCGATATTTGACGAGGAAAATCCTCTTTGCTTCGAAAAGAAATCCGTGTCTATCTTTTTATTGGTTTCCGGATTGTCCACCGAGCCCGTGTTAATGTTTATTACTCCCTTTCCTTGCTCCACGTTTATGACGGTTCCGGACGCGGGATTTTGGAGGGTGTCTCTCATTTGGCTTAGGTTTCTGGCTCTCAGTTCCTTTATGCTGTCCGGGCTGATATCTTGTCCGGTTTCCAAGCGTTTCCGGAGTTTTGCGAGACTTTCTTTGCTTTTTTGGTTGTCGTTTTCCGAGGAAGCGGGAGGTTGTTTTTGAGGGATAGGAATGTCCATTTTTTAGATTTACTTTTTTATAAATAGTAAGGTAATATAATTAAGTTAAAAGTTTAAAAAGGAAAATAACAATTCAAAAATCCAAAAATTGGTTTATTTTTGGATTTTAAACTGTTTTTTTACTATTTTCTATTTAAATTTTGCATTTGCCGCCTATGAGCCTCGCAGCCCGTATCGCCCACAACTCAATTATATCCGCCGTTAGCCGAGTCATTAGTCTGGCCTTGGCACTCGTTACCGTGGGACTCATTACCCGCTACTTGGGAACCAGCGGATTTGGCAATTATACCACTATCCTTGCCTTTTATTTTTTGATCACCTCCGTATCTGATTTTGGTATTAACCAGATACTTACCCGAGAGATCTCCCGTCCCAAGTCTAAAGAACGGAAAATAGTGGCCAATGTTCTCGGTTTGCGCGTGGTATCGGTGCTTTCCATAGCGGCGGTCGGATGTCTGGGCGTTTTCTTCTTGCCCTACACGGGGGAAATAAAAAAAGGCATTTGGCTTATGTTTGTGGCTCTAATTTTTTCCTCTCTTTCACAGACCCTGAATAGCGTTTTTCAGAAGAGATTGGTAATGAACCGCTTGGCTTGGCGGGAATTAATCAGTCGATTTATCCAATTGGGAGTCACCTTTTTGGCGGTACGTTATGACTGGGGCATTTTTGGAATCCTTATCGCCATGGTGGCCAGTTTTTTATTTGTGCTCGCCGCTTCATGGCAATTGGCCGCCCAGTATATTCCGCTTCGCTTCTCTTTTGACAAAAAATATTGGAAGTTTTTTCTCAAAGAATCCGCTCCTCTGGGAATAGCCGCTTTTGTGAATTTTCTTTACTTTAAAGCGGACGCAATTTTGCTTTCGCTCTTTCAAAGCAGTCACGATGTGGGCATCTACGGAGCGGCCTATAAAGTATTAGAGAGTCTTATCTACTTTCCCTACATGTTCATGGGTCTTATAATGCCAATCTTCTCTTATAATATTTTTCACCGGCCGGTGCATTTTTTGCAAGTTGCGAGCCGAACGATTAAAGCTATCTGGCTTGTAACCATTCCTTTGGTAATATATCTTTTTTTTCTTTCCGAGGAGACAATCCGGATTATCGCCGGAACTGAATTTTCCGAAGCGGCAGCAGTTTTACGGATACTGGCTTTTGCCCTCGGAGCCATCTTTTTGGCCCACTTTTTCAACAGTGTTCTTATCGTGGTGAATCGTCAAAAACTCCTACTTTTTATTTTGGCGGGAACAGCGGGTTTGAGCGTCGCCCTAAACGTAATTTTTATTCCTTACTTTTCCTATATGGCGGCAGCGGTTATTTCCACCGTTTCGGAGATTCTAGTTACCCTTATCGCTTATTCCCTGAGTCGGAAATGGGGTATTGGCTGGGGCAAAGGATGGACCCCCTTGCCTTTTAAATCTTTTCTGATGTCGGCCTTGGGAATGGGCCTGGCTTTGTATTGTCTTAATCTTTTTTCTTATCCCCTCTGGCTGGGGCTTTTTGTGAAAGGTTCCATAGGAGCGATCGTTTATCTGGCTTTGCTTTTTGGCACAAAAGGACTGACTTTCTCCGAGCTCCAGCAGGTATTTATGGTGAAACGCAATGAACAAACCGATTTTTCAAATCAAGAAATTTGAGGAGCCCAACCTGGGCAGCTACCTTCGCGGCGGTAGACGAAAACTGAAACTCTCCCTCGGCAAAGTGTCACAGGAAATTTCGGTAAGTGTTAGACATATCCGGGCCTTGGAAAAAAACGATTTTTCCAGCCTTCCTCCCGAAGTTTATGTCAAGGGATTTCTCTGCCGTTATTGTGATTTATTGGGACTGAGTTCCGCTAAAGCGCTTTATTTTTTTGATAGAAATAAACTGATTCCCAAGAAAGACAGTCCTTCTCGCTCCCCTATTGCCCATGTGTGGATCAGTAGAGTTATATCTCGCCACAGTTTGGCTGTAGCGGTGGCAATCTTATTTCTTACAGCTTCGATATTTTATTTGATCAAAGTAGTCTATCCCATGTACGCCAGGCCTTCCTTCGCACTCTCAGTTCCCAATGCCTGCCCTTTCGAAACCTACCAAGAAAAAATTGAATTGCGAGGAACTATTCAACCGGAAAGTAAAATATGGATAAACGACGAGGAGGCTGTAGTGAATAAAGATGGCAATTTTTTCTGTCCCGTGTTTCTGAAGGAGGGGGAAAATGCGGTTAGATTTAAGATAATGAATAAATTTGGGAAAGGGAGATGGGAGGAGTGTACGATTTGGAAGAACTAGCGGCGCTGTCAAAGAGCAAAGCGGCAAAGTACAAAGAATAAGCAGCCTATTTATCTATTTTCAGGATTGGGTGGCAGCGTGCAGCACTTCCAGCGTTTTTGCCGCCGCTTTCTCCCAACTAAACTCATTGGCGTACTTTTTGCCTTGAGAGATTAAGGATTCCCTGAGCGCCTGATCGGTAAGCGCTCTCTCCATTGCCCATGCAATTTCACTCAAATCGTGGGGATTAACGAGCAGAGAGTGACTGCCAAAGACTTCCAGAAGTGAGGTGGAACCGGAACAGATGACAGGAGATCCTCCGGCCAAGGCTTCGAGTGGCGGCAGCCCGAAACCCTCAAAAAACGAAGGAAAAACAAAAAGACCGGACATTTTGTAGAGAATGGGCCGATCGCCGTTTTCAATTAATCCGGGAAAATAAATGTCTTTTCGAAAAGGGGACGTTTTCGCAGCGTAAAATATTTCTTTATAAGACCAGCCTTTTGACCCCGCTATAACTAAATCGTAGTCAAGATTGCTTTTTTTCCGAAACTCTTCATAAGCTCTGATGAGGGATATCAAATTTTTGCGGGGTTCGATTGTTCCCAAATAGAGTATAAAAGGTTTCTCGGGCAATTTATAATGTTTTCTGACTCTCCATTCTTCTGCCAGTCTGCCGTAAGATGAATCAGGTTTATTCGAACTGTCTAAAAAAACGGAAGATAATCCAAGATAAATGGGATGAATTTTCTCAATCGTTATCTTGTAAAAATCTCTTATATCCTCCGCGGTGGAGTTGGAGACCGTTATAATTTTGGAGGCCTCCTCCGCCTTTTCGCGTGGGTTAATTAAAAAATGCCACAGCCGGCGATAAAAATTAAAAAAGTTGGGAAAAAGTTCAAAAGAAAGATCGTGAAAAGTAACTACATACGGAATCGATTTTGAAACGGAAAAAAAGGTGATATTGGGTAGAAACATTACATCCACGTCCCCTGTCAGTTTGTCCAAGCAAGGTTTTTTTGCAAGCCAAGTGCTTGCGTTTAGCAATTTACTGGGCCAGCGGTATTTTATTACTTTGACGTTGGGGTATTTTTCCCACTCGCTTGCTTCTTCGGGAAGGGGGAACCCCCAGCTATTATAAAGAAGAATAAATTGGTCATTTTTTCCTGAGCGGAAAAGATTGGGGAGCAGATTGTAAATATATTCTTCTACTCCGGTATGTTTATTTGCTGAAAGAGATCTAATATCAATGCCGATACGCATACATCAGTTTATAAAATTTATCAAGTTTATCAAGAAAAACTAATAACTAAGAATTTCAAATTGATTGACTTAAATTCTAGTCTCCAATTTTTAAAGTTGTAAAATACGGGCAGCTAGCTATTTGTTGTCTCGACAAACAAAAAAGAGGCGAATTTGCCTCTTTTTTGCTTATTTAATTTATTCCGTTCTCACTCCCGCCGTTTGCGAACGGCGGGGGAACGAACTATTTTACAGCGTCCTTAAGACCCTTTCCTGCTTTGAATCGAGGTACGGTGCGGGCGGGAATATTAATGGTGGCACCAGTCTGTGGGTTCACTCCCTTTCTGGCAGCTCTTTTGGAAGCCATAAAAGTTCCGAATCCGGTTAAAGTCACTTTAGCTCCTTTTTTGAGAGCGTCTTTAATGGCGTCTAGCGCAGCCTTAAGAGCGGCTTCTCCGTCTTTCTTGGAGAGGCTTGCTTTCTTAGCTACTGCGGCTACGAGTTCTTCTTTATTCATGTCTTTTCACCTCCTCTCTGATTTGAAAATAATGACATAGTTTTTCTTTTTCCCTGATAATTCCTACTATTATCGAATACCATAGCTTAAAAATATGTCAAATGCTGCAAATCTCGAATCTCGAAACGTGAAACATGGAATATGAAATGTCGGAAAACGCTTATTTAATGGGATTTGTAATTATAGCGATGTTTTCCAGCAAAATTCACAAGTTATTCAACTAAACGTGATAATCGGTAAGCAACAATTGCCGCTTACCCTTCTTGTACATTGTCGAACACTTCTTGCACATCCGGATGTTCAGTTAGGTCGTCAATTAATTTATTATATTTTTCTTTAGCGGCAGGTTCGATCAAAATAGGATTTTGGGGTATATACCCCACATTGTTTTCGCTAACATCAAATTGAGAAAGTTTTTCCTTCAAATTATTAAAATTTGGCAGCGATGAATAAATTACTATCGCGTTGCCACCTTTTTCGATTACGTCATCGGCTCCGTTCTCAATTGCCAAATTTTCTGCTTCTTCCCTCTTTTTTTCTGAGCTGACAGACAAAATTATTATTCCCGCTCTTTTAAAATTCCAGCTAACTCCGCCGTCAGCCATTTTGCCGCCGTGTTTTTCAAGAATACGGCGAATTTCCGATACGGTGCGATTTTTATTGTCAGTGATTCCCGAGATAATGAGCATTATTCCCGCAGGCCCTAAAGCTTCGTATTGAAATTCTTCCAGTTTATCGCCGTCTTCCTCTCCCATTCCTTTTTTAATCAGACTCTCAATTCTGTCCTTGGGCATGTTGAACTCCTTGGCTTTTTCAACGGCCAGACGAAGAGCCGGATTAAAATTGCTGTTCGTCCCTCCTGAACGGACGGCTATCGTTATAGCTCTGCCTAATTTAGTGAATATTTGGGCTCTCTTGGCATCCTGTAGAGATTTTTTATGCTTGATGCCAGACCAATGGCTATGACCGGACACGAAGATTTAAGTTGAAAATTAAAATAGAAAAATGTTAACTCTTTACTCCCAGTCTTCCTATACTTTGCAATATTCCAATGCACAAAAATGAAATGAACAAATTTGTGCCTCCGGCACTCAAAAAAGGCAGGGGTAATCCGATTACCGGAAGCATTCCTAAGTTCATTCCGACATTCAGTATAAAATGGATGAAAAAAAACCAAAAAATCCCAACAGCGAGAAAATAGCCAAAATTGTCCCGGCTTCTTCCCGCCGTGTTGATTATGGAGAAGTAAAAGATCCCGGAAATAAAGAAAAAAATCAGTATTCCTATCCAACCCGCCTCTTCGGCCAATACCGCGAAAATGAAATCGCTGTGGGCTTCCGGCAGGAAATGAAGCTGGCTTTGAGATCCGTAGCCCAATCCCTTTCCCAATACTCCCCCTGAGCCTATAGCGGTGATCGACTGTAAGGTATTATAGCCGATTCCCAGACGATCCTTTTCCGGATTTAGAAAAGTGCTCAATCGGGCCTTCTGGTAATCTTTAAGGAAGAAGAACCAGCTGCAAGACACGATAACTATCCCCATGGCGATAATAGCCATTTTGCGAAACCTTGTTACCGACGAAGCTAAAATGAATCCCATCCAGATACCAAATAGCGCGATAGTCGAACCAAGATCAGGCTGCATCAGGGTGAGAATTGCAAAAGGCATAGGAATCAAGAGAGAAACCCCGAGCACTTTCCAAGAGTAGAGGAGGTTGTGATAATGGGACAAAAATGTCGCCAGGGCTAGGATAGTCGCAATCTTGGCGATTTCCACCGGCTGAAAACTAAATATTTTAAAACTCAGCCAGCCGGTCGTTCCGTTTATCTCTGTTCCATAAAATAAAACCAAGGTCATAATGGCCATAGTCGTCAAGAATAGAGGAGTGAGGCTGCGCCGGAGGACTCGATAATCATATCGGCTGATCAAGAGGGCCGAAGTTACGCCTAACATTATATAGATGGTTTGGCGGTGGAATATCTTTATTTCCGGACTCGCGTAGAATAAACTGTAAAGCGCGCTCAAGCTCAAGGCCATCATCATTCCCGAAGTAGCCCACAAGAGCCATTGCTGGCTCTCTAGCCATGTTTTAATGTTGGAGAAGTTGAACATATGTTAAATAAAATCCCAAGCCCCAAATTTAAAAAATTTTGTCATTGGGATTCGGGATTTTATTGGAAATTAGAATTTGTGATTTAGAAATTTCGCTTCAGTTACTCTTGCGTTACTCTTAGCACCTCTTCAATTGTCGTGGTTCCTTGCACCGCCTTTATGAACCCGTCTTGAAGCATAGTAATAACGCCCTTCTCAACAGCTTTTTTTTCTATTGTTTCCGCTTCTTTACGTTCGGAAATGAGAGCGCGGATGTCGTCGTCAATTTCGATTACTTCATAAATTCCCATCCTGCCTTTGAAACCGGTACTATTGCACCGGGCACATCCTTCGCCTTTGGTAAAAACGATTTCTTCCCAGCTCTTTGTGTTCGGGGAGATAATCTTTTCTCTAATAAGCATTTGGAGAAGTTTTGTGAGATCCACTTTCTTCCCCAGTTCAGCCATTTTTTCCTTCTCCATCTTGTATTGCTTCTGACAGTTCGCGCAGACTTTTCTTACCAGTCTTTGGGCAATGGCGACATTCAAGGTGGTGGCCAATAAAAAGGGCTCCGCCCCCATGTCGAGCATTCTGGGGATGGTGGCCGCAGCCGAATTGGTGTGTAAAGTGGAGAGTACTAAATGACCCGTCATAGCGGCGTTGATGGCTATGTGCATGGTTTCCTCGTCTCTTATTTCACCAACCATGATAATATCCGGATCTTGACGGAGAAGAGATCGCAGTCCCGCCGCAAAAGTGAGGCCGATTTTTGGGCTCACTTGAGTTTGGTTTATGCGGGGCATACGGTACTCAATTGGATCTTCCACCGTGCTGATATTTACCTGGTTAGTATTCAAGATATCCATAATGGTGTAGAGAGTGGTAGTTTTTCCGGACCCGGTCGGTCCCGTGACCAATATCATTCCGTGAGACCGGCGGATGTTTCTTTGAAGAATGTCCAACGCTAACTCGCGGAATCCCAGCTGTTCCAAAGTGAGCCCTTTGGAAGATTCATTGAGGAGCCTCATGACCACTTTTTCCCCGTCCATTATAGGCAGGATGGATACGCGAAAAGAAAATTTATAGTCCGGTGTTTCGATTTTAAATCTTCCGTCCTGGGGCAGGCGGTGCTCGTCCAGTTTGAGATTGGATAGCACCTTTATTCTGGCCACGACAGCCGACAAAATTTCTTTGGGAAGAAACATTACATCGTGTAAAATTCCGTCTATGCGGTATCTCACAATCACTTCTTTTTCCACCGGTTCGATATGAATATCGCTGGCTTGCTGAATAATGGCGTGCTTCAAAAGAACTTCCACGACTTTGATTACGGGCAGCTCCTCAGCCCTCTTTTTAAGCGTCTCTTCTTCTTTTTCTCCCGGAATTTCAGGTCTCGCCTCCATTTTGGCGGAAGCAAATTTGACGTTTTCGCTTATAATGTCGCCAAATTCGGCTTTAAGGGATTTTTGGTATTGGGTTAGAATATGCTTGATGGATTTCTCGGAAGTGAGGCAGGGGAGAATCTTGCTCTGAGTTTTTTTGCGGATAAAATCGATGGTTTGAAGATCTTCCGGATCGAGCATAGCCACCTTAATTTTTTTTCCCTCCTTCTCGAAAGGAACGATGTTGTGCTTTCGAGCAATCGGTTCCGGTATTATGCTCAGGATTTCTTTGGTGACGTACTGATTTTCCAAATTTACAAAGGGGATTCCCAAAAGATACGCGTAAGTCTTGCGCAGTTGCTCCTCCTGAAGCAGCTCCTTCTTTACCAGCAATTCTCCCAGTTTTTGCTTGGAATCCGCCGCTTCTTTTTCCACAACGTCAAGCATGTCGGGAGAGATTATCTCCGATTCCAGCAAGAAATTTTTCAAACTTTTTTCACTAATAAACATAAAAGCGTGTAACGTTTAGTACTTCTACAACTATATCACAAAATTTATAGCTATGAAAAAACATCTCCAAGTTGTCTTAAATGTAATTTACCTGTAAATATATTCTTGTCGGGCCTGTATCTCAGTTGGTACCCGCCCGAACGACTGATGTCGTCCAGTCGGGCGGGGAGCATCTCCATGGCATGGAGGGGGTAAATAAGCAACTTTATGTTTACGGTCTACGTTTTAAAGGATGAAGAAGGTAAATTTTATAAAGGGGTTACAAATAATTTAAGACGCAGGCTGTATGAGCATCGTGTCGGGCATACAAAGACAACTAGCAGAATGAGAAATGTCAAATTAGCCTATAAAGAAGAATATCTAAGTTTCAAGGAAGCAAGGCGAAGAGAGTTGTATTTGAAAACTGCCGCAGGTAGAAGATTTATTAAAACATTGGGCCTGTAGCTCAGTTGGTAGAGCATCTCCATGGCATGGAGGGGGTCAGGGGTTCGAGTCCCCTCAGGTCCACCAGATTTTAGTTTCCGCTTTGCTCGGCCCTTCGCGCCTCGCAGTTGAAAATTGCCGGACTTATATTTTATATGACCTTTTTTGTAAAGAAAGCAGCGATTTTGTTTGACAGAATTGTAAATATTTCGGTTTAATTGGGATTTTGCATTGCTATTTTTTCCTCAAAAGCTCTTCAATCAGTTTCTTTTTTCTGTCTAATTTGAGTCCTCTGTGAATTCTGACCTTGTCTT